>Ga0209960_1002623_pt1 | contig 17430 bp, 20 predicted proteins | sample ThiBiot_500_plan_2_FD_183947 | JGI IMG/M metagenome (GOLD analysis project Ga0209960, IMG submission 183947) | Wastewater bioreactor microbial communities from Cape Town, South Africa - Thiocy_expt_500_plan (SPAdes) | ecosystem: Engineered > Bioreactor > Thiocyanate-remediating >...
AGATGAGCATGAAAATGAAAGCGTCATTCCATAGTCTCCTTGGTCATTTGTTGATTTATAACTCCTTTTCTTTTTTTCGTATCAAATAAATTGACGATGCATAACGCACCAAAGTGTTTCTATTTTGATTGTAACCTGAGAGGAGGAATAAATAAATAAATAGTCGAGTCAAAACAAAATAATAATCGATTCATTTCGAATTCTAAAACACAATATGTTGCCCAAATGCTTTTATAAATAAGAAATGGTCACAGATTCGAGAAGTACTTCATATCAACTTTCCAAAAAAAATGATTCGTATCGAATGTCAATTTATTGCTGTTGTTTTTCTACTTTCGATTTGTCAAATTTCTGGTTCATGTTTCATTGATTTACCATTAGAATCTTCAGATGATTCATCGGTAAAATATTGTCAATATGCCGGAGTCAATTATACAGTCAATAGCACTTGGAATGTCGGTTATCCCGATTGTATAAGTTGTCAATGTGCTGAAGATGTTATGCAATGTTGTGGGTAAGGAAAGATAGTTGAATTTATAAATTGAATTCAACGTTTTCTCATGTATGTAGATATGGTATCAATGCTGGAGTTATTGAACCACCAGAAGATTGTCAATTTCGTGATGGTACATGTGATGTAATTTTAGTTCAAAGTAGTAATACAGAAAAATTATGTGGCGATGAAACCGGTAGTGCTGCAAAAGCAATACAACTTTTTCGAAAGAAAAAAATTCAAATAAAACGAATATTCTCCAAGACTATTAATTAAAAAGACAATATTCATTTTAAAAAACTAACAGAAACAAAAGAGGAATCAGTGTTTTTTTTTCTCAATAAAACAATTCTTTCGCCGTTTTTTTCTTCTTCCTTTCTTGTACATCTTTGAAGGTCATCAAATCTATGAATGATACAATAGTTTGCAGAAGTGCTGACAGATAGAGAAGAAAGAAGAAAAAACGAGAAGAATGGTTTATGTCGATAGTATTGGCATTCTTGTACAGACATGCACATATCTTACTAACCGTCTCTCATAGTTAATCAATAAAGAAAAAAAAAGTCGTTTGTTTGGTGCTTTTTCTTGTCAGTCAAATGAATTACGTTCCATTAAATCGTAATAACAAAAATCCTCCAAGACCTCAGCTAACATTGACAATGAATCGGCATCCAACACCTTTACAATCACCGTCTGTACCGTTCAATAGAATGACGCCAATCGTTCGTCCAGCAAATATGAATGTTCAACAAAAATTAGCAGCACTAACACTTCGTTTAGAAAAAGAACTTGAAAGTGAATCAACTGTCGGAGAATATTATGGGCAATGCACGAAATGTAATCAACCTGTAACTGGTTCATCTGAAGGTTGTCAAGCCATGGGCGAACTCTATCATAACGATTGTTTCAAATGTATTGTATGTTCTCGGATGTTACGAGGCAAAGCATTCTATCGTATACATGATCAAATTTATTGCGAAGAAGATTATCTAGTAAAATCTGACTTTGAGTCAAAAATAAACATGAGAAAAATAATATTTCTTTCGTTCTAGTTTACAGGTTTTCAACAGACAGTAGAAAAATGTTATGCTTGCGATCATTTAATTCTCGATAAGGTATTTATTCGTCGTTTCTTTCTAAATTTCATTTTATTTGGAATAAATTGAAGATGTTACAAGCACTTGGCAAGTCCTATCATCCAGGCTGTTTCCGTTGTTCAATATGTAACGAATGTCTCGATGGTCATCCGTTTACAATCAATAAAGATCGACGATTATTTTGTTTATACGATTATCATAAGTAAATAAATTATTTACTTATTTATTTATTAGTTGTTCTTTTTTTTTCTTCTTGTTTTCTAGTACTTATGCACCGAGATGTGCGAAATGTGCGTTTCCAATCTGTCCGGAAGAAGTGAGAGCAAACAATAATAAAACAAATAAATCGTTGAAATTCTTTTTGTTTGTCGTTTAAAAGGGCTCGGATGAAACTATACGTGTCATGGCAATGAATAAAAATTTTCATGTTGAATGTTATCGATGCGAAGTAATAGAACAAAAAAAAGAAATTTATCCATCAATCTGTGTTTTTTTTCTATAGGATTGTCAATCGAGTTTGAGTGATGAGCAAACGACGGCTCTCTTAGGTGGTTGTTGTCCATTAGCAGATGGTACATTATTATGTTATCGATGTCGAATGCGTCGAGGTGTTAATGACAATTGAATTACTTTCATATGTATAAAAAACGAGAGAACTTCTTTTTCTTGAATGTGCAATAAAATTTTAGTTTATCCAAAAAGACTTTTCTTCTTGACCTTTTCCACGATCATGATTTTTAAAAGAAACATTGATATTTTTGGATACGAGAAAAATGATGTTGTCTGATGGTTTCATCTTCTGGTTCTTTTTCATGATATTAGGAAAATCGTTTTGCTTGTCAGGTATTTCATTCAATCAACCAAAACTTTATCCACGTGCTGCATGGAATCCAAATGCGATCACATTTGCAAATAGTATTACCATCGGTACCTCTCCTTATGATATATTCATCAACAAAAATAATACGATTTATATACCGAATCGTAATCGTGCACTTATTCCTAACAGCACATTGATAGCCACATTGACTGTAGTCCATGTTTCTATTTATTCATTCAAACACTACAAAATGCGACACAAAGATTAATTTCTTTTGCTTTTATGTTTTCAATTATATTCATTGCATTTATGTGTTTCTTTTATTTTCTTGTTCATCACTTTTACAAACATTTAAACTTACGTTCGAAATGACATTAATGCAGTTCGATGCCTATGAACAAATCCGTGCAGCACCTGTCCTCGGTCCATTAACGTTTAGTTTATTTGTTTTTATTGTTGTTTTCATTTATATGAGTATGTTCCTATCGATAATCAATGATAGTTTTCAAGAATATATTTATTCGTTTATGATCGATCGACTTCTTTTCTGTTAGATTTATGTATCACAAATCAATAGAAAATCAGTCAAACTAAAAGATGTTCAGATGCTGTGATGAATAAAACATTAACTTCTTTTTCCGTATAAAGCGTGAATATATTTTTTTTCTTGCTCGATTTTCATAAACTTGACTATACATGTATGTATATATATATGATTAAATTTGCTTTCTGCTTAGCATATTCGAGCAGGTTAAAATGAGAAAAAAATTTATAGACAATGAAAATACATCAACATACAAACGTGTACATATAAAAAAACGAGAAGAGAAGAGAAGACAAGAGAACGAAAGTGACATGAATGTTGTTTATATATTGGGATTATCCGCTGGATATTAACTGACTATGATTGCTGCATGATTGGTCTATTTTGTCTGAGCATGCGGTTGTTGAACAACAGTATCTCGTACCGGTTCGATGTTGAATGGTGATACTAGTTCGCATAATTCTTTATTTTCCATTAGTAATTGAATGAATTCTTTCGATGTTATTCGAATATCATCGAAATCTTTGCCTTGATTAAGTTGTTCCAACGAACGTTTCAATTCTTCGATAATACGTGTTGTATTTTCTGGATCATCTTTCGCGTGAAGTCTCATGGCAATTTTAACCATACGATCGATTTCTTTTCTATTGATCACACCATCTTTATCGTGATCATAAGTACGAAAAACATATTTCAATTTTTCTCGAACACTGCCCGTTGAAGTCAAAGCAAAACCGATTAAAAATTCTCGTTGATCTTAGAACAAAAAGAAAAGATATTTTTCGAATCAAAATGATCATCGTGTATTTACCAACGATTCCATCGTTATTAGCATCAAATGCTTTGTGAATATCAGCTGCTTGCTTTTCAATTTGATCTTCTTTGCCACTGTTTATACTTCGAAGAAAACTCACTGTATCTGCTTTCGAAATTTTACCATTTGGACATGCAGCCTGAGTGCAAAAAAACACAAACGGAATTGGTCTTTTCATATATTTATCAATAAACAAACCTTGAGCTTTTCGTACCAAACTCTAACACTGTCGTGGTCGATTTTAGCTTTACTAGAAATAAATTCGACATCTTCGTCACTTAATTCAGCTGGTGTTTGCGATGCACTCGAACCCATAAATTCTCTTTAATACAGAACGAGAGAATGAAAAAAATTCAATCTAGAAGACAAAATTATTCAAATAGTTTTTATTTTTGTCTGCCTGCATGTCACAGATGTTTGTTATTCTACAATCTAAAATGATTTATACATAAAGAAACGACGCCTGATTGTTGCTTTTTTTTTCTCAAACAAAACGAAAATTGTTTATTTTAAAAACAAACAAATAAGAATGAATATTTATATATATATATATATATTAATCTCTTGATAAGATCAGAACTGGTCATCTATAGTAAAGATAAAGAAGAAGAAGAACAACAACAACAATGAGAAGGATAAGATTATGGAGAAATCAGATCGACATGAATTGTCTACAAAGAAAAAACAAATCACAAATAGCCACACTCTATGAGCTATGCACACAAACGCACTATTGCCGAATAAAACAAACGAAATCAATGTACAAAGCGAATATTCTGATTTTTGGATTTCTACGGCAAGAAATGAAAACATATCTGCATAGAAACAAAACGATTCAAAATAAATAACTTGAGCGAGAACAGCAAATTGTTTTTTTTTGATTTATTTATTCAATTAAGTTGCGTTGGACGTGTTGATACGGGTTCAAGCATCGTAGTCGAACTACTATTACTTGCCGGAATGGATGAACTCATTTGATGATTCATGGAATTAAACAAATCATCGAGTAGTTGTAAAGCTCGATGAATTTGAATTTCAACCCAACATGGCGTTTCTTTGATCGATTGTCGAGGATAATCAGGTCCCCAGCCTTTGACAAAACTGAGTCTTAAAACGCAAAGACGTCGTAAATCATCGACACTCAACGTTTGCCCGTGCATTTGCTGTTGCATACGCGTGTGTATCGCCATTTTAACATGTTGATCCATTTGAGTGAAACATTGTTGTAAATCGAAGACTTTGATGCAAGCTTGAGGATAGATTTTATGCACGGCATCGCCTGGCGCTCGGCCAGCTTCACGATCGAGATAAAATGATTGTAGGAAAACAGCTTGATCGCTCAAACATCGAATCCATATATCGCCTTCGTTTCGACATTCAAGTCGAACGCCTTTGCCAATATACAATCGAGCTTTTTCACTTGCTTCCGTTCGATGAACATTACTCAATGGTCCCAAACAAAATCGATCGCCAGCAGTCGCCATATCCATGCCACCATCGATGGTCACTTCTTTGAATGTATCGGCAACTTTAAATGTTTCACCAACTTGTACATCACGTTCGTAGTACGCAATACTACTCCAATATTCACCATAGTTGCTAATTAATGTCAATGATGGAAGTGTCGAGGCTTGAGGTTGAACAAGTGGATGTGTTTGTTGCCCTAAAAATAAATAAATCAATAAATAAATAAATTCGTCTTTTTTTTTGTTGAATAAACGTACATAAATTTGCTGCTGCTGTCGTGGCCGATTGTGTCCAAAGAGAAACATTGGCATCTTGTCCGTAATGACCGACGGATGGCGCGCCGTTGCCATTGGTTGTGTACGGTTGAGGACTTGGACTTGTTGTGTCCGGTGCTGGATGTTGAATTTGCGAATCGTTTTGTTCGTCGATGTAATCTTTCATGTATCGATATCCATCCGGTGTTGAATAAAGATCTCGATCGTTCGATGACGATGGATCATTATGACCGAGTAATTGAAAACGAGGGACAAGTGGCATACCAGCGAGATCGATTCCAGGTGAAACAACACGTTCGTAATGATAGGGATTGACACAGACATATTCTTGTTTGAGATCGAATGCTAAATGACAGATTTTCAAGTGTTTTAATTCGTTTTTATGTAGATCTGGCCAACGCCATATTCGTGCATAGATAACATGTGGAAAGCCTTTTCGGCCGGCGACTTGTAATCGTCCGTCGAGTGTTCGTTGAATCGTTACGCATTTCGTCGGAATTTGTCCGTTCGATGTAACAGCCGCTATTAAAGCGTCGAGTTCATCTTTTTTATCTTTTAATTTCTTCACTAAACTTTCGATAGCTCGTTTGGAAAAAGTTTCACTTTCGCCGTTTGTTCGTTGTCTATGACTTAAAAGATTGGCAACAATACCGTTGCAGGCATCTGACGATGAACTGCCACTTGTCGATGCGCCCGTAGGCGGCGGACTGTGAGAAGGTGACGAGGACGAGATCATTCGAGATGATGAAGCGGCTGCAGCAGCTGCAGCAGCGGCCAATGACGGATGAATGAGAAGATCCATTTTGTCGAGTGAGAACGAAGAAAAATAATGAAAAATGTCGATTTACGTTGAGTTTAATGTATTAACTAGGCTTCATTTTTTTCGTTTCCACACGATGATGATCATCGACCGATGAACGAGTAAACAAAATAAATATAATGAGCGACCATATTCATTGCCCATTGTTCCTTCAAATAGAATCGCCAATGAAATTCGTCTAGTGACATCTTTCTGAGTTATTTGAATGGATAATGGATAGAGAGAGAATTCATTATCATTAGTTAGTACTTACTTACTTACTTACATACGTAGAACACTTTTTACAAATTTCTCATAAGAAATAAATGGCTCAAGGAACATTATCACTCGGTGGTGAACGTATTACTGGTAAGAAGATTTTGAGTTGAATTCGATTGAAAACTAAACTACTCGTTTCATTTGATCTAGGCGACTCAGTTCGTACTCAAAATGGTAAAACGAAATTGTTGGTCATGTTTTTTTTTATTTTTATGTTTAATATTTAGTTTTGGCTGCCATGGCCATTGCCAATATCGTTCGAACTTCCTTAGGTCCACTTGGTCTTGATAAGATGCTTGTTGATGATATCGGAGTAAATTTCATTTCTTGAAAATAAACAAACAAACAAAAAACATGATTTAGGATGTTACGATTACGAATGACGGTGCAACGATTCTGAAATTATTGGATGTCGAACATCCAGCTGCGAAAGTTCTTGTTGAATTAGCTCAATTACAAGATCAAGAAGTTGGCGATGGTACAACGAGTGTTGTATGTTAAACAAAAAAAGAATATTGGGAAAAATAATTTTTTGAATAATTCAAAGGTAATCGTCGCTGCGGAACTGCTGAAAAATGCAGATCAATTAGTCAAACAAAAGATTCATCCAACGTCGGTTATTAGTGGTTTTAAATTAGCTTGCAAGTTGGTCATTTCGCTTCCTTTTTCTTTTCAAAAAAAAAGGTTTCGATTGTAGATTAGCTGTGAAGTATATTCAAGATAAAATGGTTATTAATGTGAGCGAATTAGGCAGTGATTGTTTAATCAATGTAGCTAAAACATCGATGTCAAGTAAAGTCATTGGAATGTAAGAGTGTTTATTTGGACGAAGATTTCTCCTATCGATATGAATTGTTTGTTTATTCGAAATAGGGATGCGGATTTTTTCAGTAAAATATGTGTTGATGCTGCAAATGCGGTTAAATTCAATGAGAAAGATAAAGTTGTTGTGCCGATAAAATCAATAAACGTTCTCAAAGCTCACGGCAAATCAACACGTGAAACTCAATTGATATCTGGTTATGCATTGAATTGTACTGTTGCATCGCAATTGATGACAAAACGTATTGCCAATGCCAAGATCGCTTGTTTGGATTTTAGTTTACAGAAAGTACGAATGAAATTAGGCGTACAAATTGTCGTTGAAAATCCTGAGAAACTCGAAGATATCCGACGACGTGAAACGGATATTGCTAAGGAACGTGTTGCGAAATTGTTAGAAGCAGGTGCAAATGTTATTCTCACTACCGGTGGTATCGATGATCTTTGTTTGAAACAATTCGTCGAAGCCGGTGCTATGGCTGTTCGACGTTGTAAAAAAGTCGACTTAAAACGTATTGCTAAAGCAACAGGTGCAACACTTTTAACTGCTTTAGCAAATATGGAAGGTGAAGAATCGGTGGACGCATCGGTTATTGGTAGTGCTGATGAAGTTGTGCAGGAGCGTATTTGTGATGATGAATTGATTCTTATTCGTGGACCGAAAGCTCGTACAGCTGCATCGATTATCATTCGAGGCGCGAATGATTTCATGTGTGATGAAATCGAACGTTCGGTTCACGATGCACTTTGCGTTATTAAACGTGTCTTAGAATCGAAACAAGTCGTGCCCGGTGCTGGCTGCTGTGAAACAGCACTTTCGATTTATTTAGAAAATTTCGCTACAACAGTCGTACGTCGTTTTCTTTTTTTTTTTTTATTTCCAAACGAAAATTTGTCTCGTTTTTTATAATAGAGTTCTCGTGAACAATTAGCAATTGCTGAATTTGCTTCGGCACTTCTCTCGATACCGAAAGCGTTGAGTGTCAATGCAGCACAAGATGCAACTGAACTCGTTGCTAAACTTCGTGCGTATCATAATGCATCTCAAACGCAAAAAGATAAAGAACAATTGAAATGGTTTGGTCTCGATCTTCATGCAGGCAAAGTTCGTGATTGCAAATCGGTGGGCGTTTTCGAACCGGCGATTTCGAAAATCAAATCATTGAAATACGCAACTGAAGCTGCGATTACTATCTTGCGTATTGATGATATGATTAAACTGGATAAAGAACAGAAGAAAGGCGGACATGGAGATGAATGCATGTAATCAAAACAGTCTTGTTCGTTCGTTCGTTTTGTGTGTGGTGATTCTTTACCTTTTTCTTGTTCTTTTATTTTATTCTTCAAAGAAATAATAAAAAAAACCGAGAACTTCTTATTTCTGTTGATTTGATGGAGAAGTCTTAAGGTTATCGAATGAATAGTTAATTACAAATAAATTCTCGATAAAGTCGAAATCGATATTTGATTGAAATACATCGCAAGTATTTTTAGTTTTGTGGTTAAATCAAATACGAATCAACCTATGGCGTTGATACAACGTTATTCAACTGAACTTTCAGCTCATGCAGGCACGAATTTCAACGATCGAACAGCGATCTCACAGATTGTTAATGACATTGACAATTTCAAACGACAAGATCAAGATGAAAAACGTTATTTCAATTCGTTAAACGATCGTCTCGAAGAACTACTTCGAAGTTTAGATGATCTTGAATTAGCTAATAAAAATCTACGTGATCAATTAAATTATTTAATAACAACATGGGGCATCGATGGCGAAAATCGTCATCGATTTCTTCAAGAACTCGATCAATTGATTCGCCTGTTAGTCGAACAAAACCTACGCAAAGCTCGAACACAAGGTGAAACTCGAATTTTTGAGGAACAAACTCGAGCTACCGATCGGATTACGTCGGTGTTTCTCGATGTTTTCAATTTCTACGAAGAAAAAAACGATCTGCTCTTCGATTTAATCAAACGACTCGAAGACGAACTATCGAAAATTCAAATTCGTCTCGATCATAGCAATGCACAATTGAAATCACACGAAGATGATTATCTCAAAGAACTGGCGAAATTTCGTTCGTATCTAGCCGAATGGTCACAAATTGCTCTTGATAAACAATATCTTCTCAATGAAATTCAAACATTACGCGAACAGAAAAACCTTCGTCTCGCGTATAATCAAGAAGAAATCAACGAATGGAAACGTTTACTCAATCAAATCGTTCAAGATTCCGATAATTTCTATCGAGATTATTTAGACACAATTAAACAACAAATACAAATGGACTACGAACAAATGGCGAAAGAGCAACAGAATGAGGTGGAATTTCAATTGAAAACAAGATTAAAACAAATACAAGAAAGAATCGACAAGGGTCTGCCGATTGATGAAAATGGTTTGTTTGTTTGACTTTTTGTTTTGTGGGAGGAGAATTTTGTTTTTATCTAAGATGAACGACGTCGTCGAGAGGAAATGCATCGTCTCGAAAGTCGATTGAATGAGCAAACGAAAGAATTCGATCATCTTCAAACGGACTATCGAAAATTAGCCGAAGATGTTCAACGAAAACGAAAGATGTTTCAAGATCTTGAAAATGATTTACGAAATAAAAAACGTCACAATCGTGACCAACATTCTCGTCTTCAAGATGAAACCGATCGACTTCGAAATGAATATCTTCTATTGAAAGATGAATTAGATAAACTTGCTTATACTTTACGATTTAGTATCGAAGAAGAATTGAAAGTCTACGAAGCTTTATTAAATGCAGCTGAGAAACAAAAAACTGAACGACCAACAACAACAACAGTCGTTAAACATCGACAAAATGTTGAAGGAAATCAAACGGATCTGTTGAAGCAAATGCTCGGACAGAATCAAATGACAACAACGACAACAACAACCAAACGAGTGACACGACGATCGGGCCATGAAAACGAGGGTCAACAAATGAAAATCACTCGACATCGAACTGAAAACGAAGTCGAACCTGAACTCGATGAACAATATTTGCAACGAAAAGTTCGAATTACAAGAAAATATAAAGGAAATATTTTAATTAAATTTGTTGATGTCAGCGGTCGTTTCGTTGAAATTGAAAATACCGGTAATCAAGCACGAGATCTAACCGGTTGGTACATCAAACGAATCGTCGACGGCCAACATTTGCGATACGCGTTTCCTCAGTTCGAACTCGATGCACATAAAACCGTTCGAATCTACGGAAATTACCATCGACGATCATCAAGCTACGATGGAGAATCTTACGTTGAATTGATTGCATCGAATTTCTACGATTGGAAAACAGGTGAACATATGGAAACAGAATTATTCAATCGAGACGACATTAGCAAAGCAACATTCGAACAAACATTAATTCATGATTAAAACATTATTAACTCTTTTTAGTTTAGATTTCAGGAGAAAAAAAGAAAATATATAACGTGCAGCTTGTTGAATAATCAGAATCATTCATTAATAATGTCATCATTAGATAACTAATCCATCTGTTTGACATATTGTCGTCTTTCATTCAAAATATAAAGGCGTCAATTGGAATTTTAAGTCGATCATGTGTATTAAGAGATACACATAAGCACAGCTTGATGTCGATGTGTGTGAAAACGAGCGAGAGAAAAGGAGAAAGAGAAGGAGAAGAAGAAAAAAATCTGTCTTCTTATTTATTCATTTCGTTTGGCATTTTGCAATTAAGCGTCACGGGAAAGAAAAGAGAACGAATGTTCAAAGCGCGAATGTAGAGAAAAAAGAAAAGAAACGAAACGAATCATATATATATAATCACATTCCACACATTCCAATGTCGCTTTAGTTCATTCATTTAAAACGAAGAGACGAACGAAAAAAAACAAATCAATCGATTCACCACTTTCGACATGGCGCATGCATTTGACAATCGAAATTTTATTCCAGGCAAACAACAAACATTTTATTCTGTTGTTTCGCCAACATCTTCATCCGCATCTCGACCTGATGCAACGAACGTTCTCTGGGAAGCTTCATCACTTTCACCTAAACTCGCCGCAGCTTCTCCTCAAGCATCACCCAAACCAAATCATCCACCACCATCGTACGAAGAAAGTGTCTTTACCAAAGCACTAGCTAATCGACATAATTCACGATCATCTCTTCATTCACCATCGGTTCGTTATTATTCAAATAGTCCCAATGCAGCAGCAGCAGCACCAACATCACCACTTGTCTCTCATTCATTTCCATCGACACCCAACGACTCTCATCAATACCAACGACCGACAATGTCAGAAAATTACTATTCATTCGTCTCGCCCAATCGAAGTTCAGACACAAAACCACCTCCACCTGTTCGAATGCCTAAAGTTCCACCTCCACCTCCTCAATATTCTCCTAACGGAATGAAAACTAGCACAACTTATTTGAATACAACTCAATTACATATAACTCACGCATCGAATCATGATCAACCTCCTCCACGACCACCACCACGTTATCCTCTTCAACCACCAGCTATTCCACCTCGAAATTCGCCTCTTACTCAACAAAGAAACTCCATTAGTAATTCATTTTCATCGCCTAAACCAACTAGTCAAACTGTCTATCGATCGCCGATAATCACATCGACAGCGAAACGAAACGATCTGATCGATCCTCAAATTTTAGCACAACAATTTCATTCGATGTCTATAGAAAATCAAGAAAATAATCAAGAATATTCGCTCGGTCGATGCCGGCAATGTGATCGAACGATTACCAATCACGATGATTCTTGTGAAATTCTCGGCAAAATCTATCATAGTTCATGTGCAGTCTGCGTTGTTTGTCAACGATCCGTACGAAATAAACATTATTTTGTCAAAGATCAATTGTATTGCGAAGAAGATTTTCTAGTAAACAAACAAAATCGAACGAAACATCTTTAAAAAATTTGATTTCGTTTTAGTATACAGGTTTTCATCAAACATTAGAACATTGTGTTGCTTGCAATCATTTAATTACAGATACGGTAAAATAATTGAATAAAATTGCTTGATAAACAATTGATGTTTTAAGATTTTACAAGCACTTGGTCAATCCTATCATCTGTCGTGTTTTAAATGCTCGAAATGTTCACTTTGTTTGGATGGAGTGCCGTTTATTACGGATAAAGATAAGAATCTCTTTTGTCTACATGATTATCATATGTAAAGAAAGATGAACGAGTCGAATTTCAATTGAATTTTAAATTTTAAATTTTCATCTTAGGACATACGGACCTCGTTGTGATAAATGTTCGAATCCAATTTGTCCAGAAAACGTATGTTAACAACAACAAAAAATTCGATTTATCTGTATTTCTCTCTCTCTCTAGAATTCAAACGAAACTGTTCGAATCATATCAATGGGTAAAACATTTCATGTTCAATGTTATCAATGTGAAGATTGTTCGCTACAATTAAATGATGAACTTGAACGTCGTTGTTATCCATTAGGCGATAGTCTACTTTGTCAAGCATGTTGTCGACGACGTCTTGCATCAGCAAATAACAATTTCTAATAATCGAACATCTGTCTTCTTACGCCATTAATAAGATTATTTTTTTTTGTTCAAAAAAATAAATCATAACTTTAACTAAACAAAACTCTGGTTGCTATTCGATGAGGGTTAAGGACAGATTGACGAAGAGAATCAGTCACGCATTTATCTATGTACAGTCGTCGTCGTCGTCGTCGCCCTCCATAGGTTTTTCTCTTTCTTTTTCGTCGACTTCAATGTTTTGCCATGTTGTTCTCATGGTTGATCATATAAAATACACGAGCAAGAAAAAAAAAGGATATTGAAGAACGATAAAAAGTGATAGTCGGCTGACTGCACATTATTTCTCATTCGTTACAAATGTATATACATATGTTGACCATGAAGTTTTTTTCTTTTTTTCTTTTGATATTTCAGAAAATTGTTGAGTATGTCTGCGAGAAAATTCAATTCACTTTTCGATCCAACGAATTTTTTCCTTGGACATGGTGGTCGTAAACGAGAAACTGGAAAATATGAGTATACCGACAATGGCAATGATGAATCAGGTTATCAAAGCTCATCGTATGCTTCGGGTAGCGAAACAAGTGATGCACCTCTTCGTTTTATTATCATTCGACATGGAGAACGTGTCGATGTTATGTATGGTGCTGGTTGGACACAGAAAGCATTCGATCAAACAGGTCGATATTATCCGTTTGATGCAAATATGCCGCCAACGTTAGCACCTCGAGCAAAATGGATCGATTATGACGTTGATACGCCATTAACTGCCAAAGGTTTAACACAATCGTGGAATGTCGGCAATGTACTTGCTCGATACAATCTACCAGTTACTGCTTGTTATTCATCGCCTGCTTTTCGAAGTATTCAAACAGCCGATCGAATTTTAGAAGGCATGGGTCGAAAAGGTATATAGATTTCAATGTGACTGTATAACGATTGCTTTGTTTTGTAGGACACGTGCCAATTCGACTTGAATTAGGTCTATTCGAATGTACATCGTGGTATGCTCGATCACCGATTAATTTCATGTCTGATGAAGAATTAGTTCGTGGTGGTTATAATATTGATACACGATTTCGTTCGCAAACAAGCGATTTACGGCCATTAGAAAATGAATATCAGTATTATGATCGTTCGAAAGATGCGATGAAAAAAATCATTGAATTGCATCGAAAAACAGGTGGAACAGTCTTACTGGTTGCACATGCACCGAGTTTAGAAGTGTTAACACGTCATTTGATGAAAGGTCAACCGAGACCAGAACGATTAGCTGAACTTTCGGGGAAAGTTGATTTTTGTAGTATGACTATTATTGAAAGAGAATCACCTAGTAAACCATGGCAATTTCGTTATTCACTTGATGAAAATGCTAATCGAGGTGTTTGGCAGCAACAGCAGGAGCAACAACAACAACAGCCGCAACAACCACAACAACCATCAAATAGTAGTTTAAATCATCCTAAGGCTGCAAATGTCGCAATTCCAGCAGCAAACTATCAACTACAACCACAGTTTGATTTCACAAACTATTTATCACAAGCTTTAGCAGCTCCACAAAAGTTTCAATTCCATTTCGTCCCACAACAAGAAGCGTATCCACCTTATTTTGCTCTATAATTAAATCGCTGTGTGCTTTGCTTTTTTTTAATGTAACGACATGAACTAAAATTACATCATAATGATCAGTTTATTTTCAATTTTTCAACAATAATTACATTGCAAAAAAATAACAGAAATGTACACTATATACCATTATTCATATTTTGATTTATACGAGAAAGGATTTCCATTTGCAGCAGTCATGCGACGCCATAGGCTGCTTGCTGTTTCCCATATTCGATGAAATGTCCGGTTGTCAGACGAATTCGTATTGGTTGACAGTAAGCAATCTCGGCTGCTATCGATACCAACACCATTTGAACATCTACATATACATAATGAAATATTTTTGGGATGTCATTACATTTACTCCATCTAATGTTTTATGCAAATTTTTTCTCCTTTTTCTACTAGATACTGATGCATGAGTTTGTTTGTTCATCTCTCATTAATATAACGAAACGTCGTTTTAGTCATTTCAGTTAAACAGAATAAACCGATTGCGGTGTATATTGAACAATTCTACAAAAAAACTCTGTTTTTAATTCTTGATGATAGAAGAGCACTGGAAATCATTTTATTTTAAACAAGGATTTTTAATAAAAATAGCTTGCAATTTTTACATACAATTCAACGGTGCCTTGTTTGTATTATTCGATCAGGGTGCTGAAAATAAGAACATGCTAGAAAAAAAGAAAGTGGTTAACAAAAAACACTTACGAGAGCCATACATGATTTTCCTCGAATAAATTGAATAAATATCTGAGATGTCAACGGGCATATCAGTTGAGGACGCATATATTGTTTAAGATAAAAGGTTCAGTGTCTTTCAGGGTGATCAATACGGTCACCGTGACTATACAAAACGGCTAATTTACAGTAGATCACGATTGTTGAAGACCGTGCTAATTCAACCTGGGCTCGTACGAGAATCATCGAATATTATTACCTTTAAATCTTCAATTATTTTGGTATGAGGTCGAATGAAGAAGCGGCTTGGATCACTTTGTTCTCGTTGGCATCATATTGATTTTTTATCAGAGCGCAAGAAAATTGTAATTGCAGACATCTAAAACATATGACTGTAGCGATCAAAGCCTATTATCCTTTCCTCTCTTTATTCAACACACAACTGTATGTGTGTTAACTTCTCCTTTTCTATAGAACAGAATAGACAAAGACATAGAGGTCACCATATAGGGCCTCTGAGAATTTGGAGAAAACGTTTTATGAATCGATTGATTTTATATTGGATTTCGAGGATTTCGTAAAGATATGCCTTTTTATAGGTTTGAAATCAGTTATAGATGATTTTGTTTAAGGTTTTCGGCGTGCTGAGAGAACAATGATAAATCTACAAGAGTTTTTGTACTTACAATCCGATGATGAAGAGAAGGACGGCGACACACTCTAGAACAAAATGGATATTGTTTTAGATTGTGTTAAATTATATGTTTTATTTGTAATAAATCGAAAAAGTCTAAGTTGGTAAATATCTAGGTCAATTATCTCTGATATTGCGATGGTTTTTGAGCAGGTGATAAAGTGTTTTGTGGTTGATTCGATTCAATGATTTTGAAAGGTTAGTATATAGTTTAAGAAGTTCTGAGTAATGTTAGGATGGGAAATGAAGGACAACATTGATGTTCTTAGTAGAATGAGAAATTTGGAATGCGAGCTTTGGAAGTATGAATAAAAAGATGACTATTTTTATGCATGATCAAAGATGGATAAAGTATTTAAGAAGATAACTGAAGTGGTGAAAAATAGTGAATAAATGTTTGATATGGAATCAAGAAGTGATCATTTCACAAATTGACGTGCAGTTCAGGAAAAATATAAACTCAAACAGACAAGAAGAAAGAAACAGAAGCAGAAAGGTGTCAAGGTTAATTATTAGAAAGCTTTTACTAGGATTACAAGCACACAATTACAACAAGCAGAACCACATGTATACTATACCATTATTCACATTTTGATTTGTACAAGGTGGTGTTGCCGCCAGTCATCCGGCGCCATAGACTGCTCGCTACTTCCCATACTCCACGAAATTCCCAACTACCAGAAGAATGGGTACTGTCTGAAAGTAGGCAATCTCGGCTGCTAGTAATGCCAGCACCAACAGGAGAATCTATGTATGTTCATGATAAATATTTCGTAGGTCAAATTTATGCGTTCAGATATTTCTACATTTATTTCTCAAGGATAGATTAAACATACTACTATTCCGAGTCTTTTCATTTTTATACGACTAGTATCTTATCTAATGTGTTTAAAAAAGAAAGCAAATTCCTAGAATGAGTTCTCTCTATCGATAAGCCTAGCATTTTAGAAAAGTCTATAAAACTTCTCTTTGTAAACTTCGTATTTTATAACAAAATGCAGAACTAAACTCAGAGAATGTCTCGCTCAATCGCCGACGGCTGCGTTTTTGGTTTTCAATTAATTAAAAATTTTTTCTCTAGTTTTAAGAGATCTCTTTATTGGGTAGTTTGTATGCGAATGTCTCTAACAGTCAACTACAAGAGAGATTATTCAAAAAAAAGAATTTGGAAATTTTTACATACAATTCGACTGCGCCTTGTTCATCGAATTGCAGCACTTTTGAGCCACTTGATAATTGTCGAGCATACTTGCACTTGGGTGTTGCTGCTCGACTGATTCTTCGAATTGAAGAGGCGTCATAACATTCGCAACGGTTTCATTCGACTGGGATACTGAAAATAACGACACATTAAAAAGAAGAAATTGATCAATACAAGAAACTTGCTCGAGCCGGATTCGATTTTCTTGAAATGTATCGGCTCACGGCCACCAGCGTCATCCGGAATGTCCTGATAAGATTCCAAGAATTGTCCACGATGAAAGGCTACGTAAAATCGACGAGAATCGCCGA
>Ga0209960_1002626_pt1 | contig 17408 bp, 19 predicted proteins | sample ThiBiot_500_plan_2_FD_183947 | JGI IMG/M metagenome (GOLD analysis project Ga0209960, IMG submission 183947) | Wastewater bioreactor microbial communities from Cape Town, South Africa - Thiocy_expt_500_plan (SPAdes) | ecosystem: Engineered > Bioreactor > Thiocyanate-remediating >...
GAATTTTTTTTTTTTTTTTTTGTTTCAAAAGAAAGAAAGAAAAATGAAAGAAAACTGATTCTCCTTTCATGATTGGAGTTTGAGTTTCAAATGTTAAAATTTGAGCAACAAATGAATTTGATATTGGAACAGGGAATGCAGCATCACATAAGATTGAGTTCAATCTTTTTTTTTTTTTTTTCAGATTGTTCTTGTTGTATTGATTCTAAAAAGTAATAAAAAAATTCAAACCCATATTGATCTCTATCAAGACCAGTTAAACCAAGAGTAACACTTTCACCAGCAATAGCAAGCTTTGATCCCATACCATGAATTTCAATAGCTTTTTAATAGTATTATGGTTATAGTTCCATATTTCATATTTTTTTTTTTTATACAAAAAGAAAAAGAATAATGATGAAATAAAATAAAGATTACATTTAACAGTTGCAATAGAATTTGAAGGGAGAACTAAGATTTGATCATTTTGAGAGACATATCCTGTTTCAACTCTTCCTGAAATAAATACATTTGAGGAAGATGTTACAGTTGCCCCACGGAAAATATCATTTACACTAATTCTAAGTGGTTTTTCATAACTTCTTTCAAGGGATGGAAGAGCATCTATGATTTGAATTTACAGTTTAGATTTATTGGATTGTCAAAATTTTCACAATAAATAAAATGAATAATATAGAAAGTACCAATAGCACCAACTAAAGTTGGACCTTTATACCAACTTAATTCAGGAGCTGTCCTTTCAATAATATTTTCTCCTTTTAATCCTGAACAAGGAACAAAGAAAATATTTTGTTCTTTAAAACCAGATTGTTTTAAAAATGGAAGAATTTTGTTAATAATTTCTGTAAATCGTTCTTCTGACCATTTTACCTTTTTATTTTTTTTTTGTTTTTTCAGAAGTTCAAACGATAAAAACAAAAGATAAGAAAAAGTTACATTATCTAACTTATTAATGGCAACAATCATAGTGGTGATTGCAAGAGATCTAAGTAATAAAGCATGTTCTTTTGTTTGTCCATCACTTTCGAAACCTGCCTCAAATTCTCCTATAATTTAATTCATTTATTTATTTTTTTTTTTTTGAAAAAGAAAAATCAGAAGAAGAGATAAAAAATGACCTCGAGTTCCATCTACAACTAATATACAAACATCTGCTTGACAAGCTCCTAGAAGGAGTCAAAAAAAAAAAAAGAAATTAAAGGGGAATCAAAATAAGTCAATTCAATATTGCTTAATACCTGAGATCATATTTGGAACAAAATCACGATGTCCTGGAGCATCTAAGATTGTAACTTGTTTTGAATTTGTTTCAAATTTTCGAATTGAAATATCCATTGTAACCCCTCTGTTATTATGATATTATTAAAGTGGATGTTTTTGTTTTTCAAATGAAAAAAAAGAAAAGAAAAGAAAAAGAAAAAAGAAAGAAGTTTGAACCGGCTTCGCTCTTCTTCAGTTTCATCGAGTGCCCAAGCAAAAGCAAATGAACTCTTTCCCATTTTTTGTGATTCCCTTTCAAACTTGGCCATTGTTTTTTTGTCAACTTCATTTAACAAATAAAGTAAATGACCCATCATTGTACTTTTACCTGCATCAACATGACCTTTTTTTTTTTTTTTTCAATCACTAAACGAATAAATAAATAAATAAAAATAAAAATAAAAAAATAAAAAGATCTTAACCTGCAACAATTAAATTAATATGGTCTTTTCCTGTTTTTCTTTTTTGAACTTCTTCTAAAATATTTATTTTTGCTTTATTTGCTTTAATGAGTTTTGATGTTTTATCTAGAATTTTTGATTTAAAAGAAATTAATAAAACTAAGAGTTTTTTTCATTTTTTTAAAAAAAAACAAACCTTTTGGAGTTTCTTCTTTTAAAGTCAAACTATCAGTACTATTTTAATTTATTTTAGTTTGGAAGGTTGTTTTGACAAAAAAAAAAAAAAAAAAAACCTATTATTTTTACTTAAACTAAGATTTAAAAGTCCAGAAGAAAGTTGAGAACGTGGAAGACTTTCATGACTTGATTTTTGAGAGTTACTTTTTGAAAGAGTGGATGGGGTATCCTTATTCACTCGAGCACCTTTCACAATATCATCTGGAGAAGGAGAATCGAAGCCAAATACAGTCTTAACTTCTTCAATATTATAAAAAAAGAAATAGTTAGATGATTCATTAATTTGTTTCATAATTTCGTAATATTTTTCAGCAACGTGATCATCAATTATTTGTTCGTAAACTTCACAAATTGATTTCGAAAATTTAGATGGCTCTGCAATTAAAGGATTCCTAGAATCCATTAATTTAAATCTTTTAGCAAGTCCATTATCGTCATTGAGTTCATTAGAATTTGTTTGAAGATTATTTTGGATTGAAGATGATTCCTTATTTTGAATTTGAGGGCCAAGATGAGAAGTTGGGATATCATTTTGAAGTGGATTTTTTGTGAGGTTTGAAATTTGAGGGTTTGACTCTTGTTTTGAAGTGGTAGTAGTTGTGGTAGAAGAGGATAAAAGTTTTGAGAGTCCAGAAAGTGAATCAGTTGTATTTTGGGGTTGGTTTTGAGATGGAGGTATAGTAGAAAGTGAAGTAAGTGAAGAAAGAGATGAGAGAGAAGGTAGATTTGTTTGTGACTGTTGTGATTGTTGTTGTTGTAAATTTGGTAAATTTGTTAAACTAGAAAGACTTGATAAACTTGAGAGATTAGGAAGGGTTGATGTACTTGAAGTATTGGGTAATGGGGATAAATTTGATAATGATGAAAGATTAAGTAAATTTGGAGTATTTGAGTTTGGACTTGGATTTGTTACATTTGATATCTTGGGTAAATCTGATAAATTCGTTAAAGTTGGAAGAGTTGATAAATTTGAAAGACTGGTTTGATTCCCTTGGATTGAAGATAAAGATGAAAGTGAAGTTAAAGGTGACGAAATGGTTGTTTGTCCAGTTGGAATTGAACTTAAATTTAAAGGAAGTGGAGATAAAGAATTTTTTTGATCATTTTGTTCTTTAGGTACGAGGTTGGAGAGTGTAGAAAGAGAAGAAAGGGAGATATTTGTTTCATTTTCATATTTTAATCCTGAAACACTGGAAGCAAGATTTGTTAAACTTAACATTGATAAGGGAGACGTATCGTTCAATGGTTGATTTGATTTTGATTCTAAAAGTCCAACATTGGAGGGGAATCAGAACAAAAGATTTTTTTTTGGGGGGGGGGTAGTGGAAAAACAAAATCAATGTATGTAGTTTACGAACAAAATAAATAAAAGAATAAATATAAAAAATCAAAAAATCAAAAAAAAAAAAAAATCAATCACAATCAATTATCACGTTGCTGTTGTTTTACGAAAAGATCAAAATAAAAAAGTAAATAAATAAACTACCTTTTGATGGTGATTTTTCATTCATATTTTGATTTTGATTTTTGTTTTGTGCTTGAGCTGTTTGTTTTTGAGTAGATTGTTGAGTTTGAGCTTTATTTTGATTTTGAGATGGTTGAGTTTTTGATTTTTGTTGATTTTGATTTTGATTTTGAGTTTGATTTGCTTTGGATTTCTCATTTTGGTTTTGATTCTTTTGATTTTTTTGATTTTTTTGATTTTGGTTTGAAGGTGGATTTTTAGGTTGGGGTTGATTTTGAATTGTGGAGCTTTTATTTGGCTTTGAATCTATTTAATAAGAAGGAAGAAAAAATAAAATAAAATAAAATAAAATTCAATAAAAATAAACATTTTCAATTATTGTTAAAATTAATGAATAAATGAACCTTCAAGAAATGAGTTTATTGTTTTTTCTATATCAAAATTGAAATGGTAAAGTGCATCAGCAATATCTACATCAAGAAATTGATCTCCTCCAATAACTTCAAAAACTTGACCAATTCCACGTCTTAATTGATCTGAATGTAGTTGTTTTTTTTTTTTTGAATTGGAAAATAAAATAAAAATAAAGAAAAACCTTCTTGTTTCGTTGTTAATTTATAAAATTTGACATATTCCTCCAAAGTTCCAGGTTGATAAGAATAATCTTCTTCTTCCTCTTCCTCTCTTTCTGGGGGTCTATCATAACTTAAACTATCTCTTCGATAGAGATATCCCTCTATTGAAATAAATCAATAATCAATATTTGAGAAATAAAATAACAATGTCTTTGAAAAAAGCAATCAAATTTTTGGAAATTTACCAACAGACGGTGAGAAAGCTTGAGGATCATCATATGACGAAGGAGAAAACGCATAATCATAATCATCATTCTCCTCTATTTTTTTTTTTTTTTATTGAAAAATTGAAAATATAATTAAGCTTTAGGTATTTTTGAAATAAATAAGAATAATTTTGGAATAAATATAAAGTAAGAATAAAACTAACGTCGAGCATCTATCTTCCTAACCATTTGATGCCTTGACATTGTTACTCTAAGCTTTTCCAAACGAATACAAAGGTAACACAAATGCCGCTGTAAAACTAAATATTTTATTATTATTATTATTATTATTATTTTTCATTTCTCATTTCTCAATTAATAAAATAATTAAACATGATCCAAGAATATTAAATTATAAAAAGATATCAAAAATTTTAATTTTATTGCTTTAAAACATTCATTTCATTCACTTCATTCAATATATTTATTGGTTATTGGCTCGTTATAATAATTATATGATCCAAACTTTTTTCAAAAAAAAAAAAAAAAAAAATTGAAACAGTTTTTCCTTTCATCTATTCTTTTATTCTTTTAACTTATTCTAATTCTTCTTATTATTCTCATTCTTATTCTTCAATTTGTATTTTCAAAATATTTTTTCTTGAATTCTTTACTCAGTTTCTTTTTCGATGATCATTGAAAACTGTTTGGAAAAATGAAAAAATTTTGAAATAACAAAAACAACCAAAACAACGAAATCAAAGGAATCATTGAGAAACATCAAACAATGAAAGTCAATGTCAATGATTCTCAAATTCAAATTTGAATTCATTAAAAGAATCAATTTGCAAAATAAGAAACAAAAATTATGAATGAGAACAAAAGGTTTTCCTTTTATTTTCTTTCAAAAAGTCTATTTTACTCAACTTTCTTGGTTTTAGATCGTTTTTCTCTTTGAAGACTTTTTATAAGATAATTTCCAAAGAGGAAGAGAAGGGTTAAGCAATAATAGAAGAGGATTTGCATTGGAAGAGCAGGTTCTTTTTTCAAGACGTATAAATAGTAACCCGCCTATTATTGAAGAAAGAGATTATTAATCAAACAATAAAGAAAAAAAAAAAAAAGGATAAAATGAAAGTATACTTGAACCATATTCAAAACAAATTGGGTCATTTGAAGGTAAGTAAGATAACGTTTCCAAGGAACAGGGATTTTAAAGAGACTCAATAAATAATAAGAATACATTAAAATATGGATGATAGAATTTTGTGAAGCAGAGAAATAAGCTAAAGATTTTTAAGAATTAATGAAATTCGTTTTTTAAAAAAGAAATAGAAAATGAAAAAAAAAAAATGAAAAAAAAAAAATTACAATCTCCACAAGGATAGTAATTCATAACAAACCACCAGATAATGTAAATAGAACAATGATGATAAACATGTAAGAATGAAAGTTGATAGAAATTTCCTTTCAAAATAATGATAATCTATTTGATTGATTGATTGAATTATTTGAAATCAATTCCATTACATTAAGAAAGAAAGAAAAAAGAAATAAAAATCTTACAGTGTCAACCATTTCAAAAATTTTAGAGAAATAAAAGACCCATAATACTTTAGTCATCTAATATTTTAAAAAAGAGTTTTAATGAAAAAGAAAAGAAAAAGGAAAAAAAGAAAAAGAAAGAAAGAATACAGCAATTTCTCTAAGATCATCAGGATTACCAACATTTCCTACCCAATCATAATTTAATATCGAAGATTGATGTAAAGTTTCAAAAGCAACAATCACACTGAAAAAAAGTAAGATAATATTGTGAACAACAATAAGTGGGAATGGAACAAGTGAATCCTTTTCTTCATGTTTTTTTGAAGTACCATTAGATGTTCCATTAGAAGCTCCATTTGAAGCTCCATTAGAGGTTTTTGAATGTCTACTAGCTTTACGAACTTTCATGAACCATGCTAAACCAAAAACAAGAGCAAGGTAAACAACTGGAACAATGAGTGCTGAAGTTGAAAGAAGTGGAAGATTAGCAGCTTGTGCATGCGGATGTCTTTCTGGGTTTGCTTCACTCTCTCCTAAAACTTTCCTAGACACATCAATTATTTGATCAACTATATTCTCAAAGATCCCTCCGTTCAACATTTTTTTTGCTAAATTAGAAAATAAAGTAAAATGAGTTGTTAAATTAATTAGTTTTCAAGTTTTATGAATTATTATTATTCTCTTTTTTTTTTTTTCAATTCAATTCAACTTCAATTATGAATAGAATAGAATAGAATAGAATAGAATCAGGGGTGGAGGACCAATGTGAGCGAACAACAAAATTTTGTTTCTTAATAACTTTCAATTCACTAATATTTTTACAATTTAAAAGTATTTCAATTTTAAAAGTTTAAAAAAACAAAAATATAAGTTATAAAACAATGAATTCAAAGTCAAAGTTAATTGAATTCAACAGTTAAAAAAAAAAAAAAAAGTCAAACTTTTTCAACAAAAGGGATCTGTTTTTGATACTTTTTCAAATGTTTTCTAATTATTTTTTTAAAAAATAAAGATCGTTCAAAATATGAGATCAGTTATGTTTTAAATGGATGTGAAGTGAGTTTTGAATTAGTTTTTAAGTGGTTTTTAAGTGGTTTTTAAGTGGATTTTGGAGTGATTTTTGAAGTGAAATTGAACTCAACCACGACACCCTAAATCACGTGAAATTTAATTTTTTTTCTTTTTGGATTTTTTTTTCAAAGAAAAATCAAACAGATTCAAATTGAACAATCAACTTATAAAACTTATAATGAAATCAATCAACAATCAACTTATAAAACTTATAATGAAGAATCTAATTTCAAAAATTATTGTAATTCTGGGTTGGAAGTTGGAGAACAAAAAAAAAAAAATTTTTTTTTTTGAAAGTCTTTTTGGAATATTTGAAGAGAAAAAAAAAGGAAAAAATCATTTGAAAATTTGTGAAATGATTGAAATGAATCTTTGGAACTTGGGATTGATGGAATAAGGTTGAAAAAAAAAAAAATCTTGAATTGAAGGAGGTAGAATCGTGATATCTCTTCTTTGTAAATCATTGTGTTGATGATAATAAAGACTTTCATATTGAAAAAACTTTAAAAGAAAAGAAAAAAAACAAAAAGAAAAATTTACATCTATTTTTCACTTTTTACAAATGGAGGACAAAGATTGGAAGGATTTGAGCCTCTTGAAAGATTACAAATTCATCTTTAGTTTTGTCATTAATCTTATTTTGAATTGGAAAAGCTGTCATTGAGGAACTCCATTCAACTATCAAAATGAATTAGATTTTTTGGAAAAAAAAAAAAGGGTAAAAACAAAATGAAAATGAAAATGAAAAGAACCAAGAGAGAAATGTGATTGATATCCAGGTCGAAGTGATTTTCCATAATATCCTAAAGGATTTAATTTATTTTGATTTTGATGAGGTTCTTGAATTATATTTCCATCTTCATCAATTTCAAATGGATGTTCTATCACGGGGAAACTATTCCCAAGAATTAAAAGTGACAATACAAAGACTTTATCTTTACTATATTTCATAGCATAATCTAGGTTTGATGTAAAATACATTCCTAACATAAATTAAAAGGAAAATAAAAATCAATTCAAAGTTTAAAAATAATGAATGAAAGAGAAAGAAAGAAAAAAGAAAGAAACCTCTTCCATAATAACCATCATCTAATACACATGCAGTTCCAAATCCTTGATGACAAATTTTATTAACTGCATCTTTTTTAACTCCTTGAAAGACTGGAATCACTTTAAGCTATTTGATTGTTTTATCTCAGCAAATTGAATAACATCAAATAAAATAAAATAAATAAATATAAAAATCTACTTGATCAGAAGTTGAATTCCATTCAAACTTATTTTGAAGTTTTTCTAAATAATTATAAAATTCTAATCGTTTATCAAAATTTGATTCTAATTTCCAATTCTCTCTTTTAAATAAATCAGGAGATTCTTTTTGTTTTGCTAATGTATTCCTTCTATAAATTGAAAATGCTTTCCTAAGTTCACTATTATCAATTGCAAATACTTTTTTAATCTCTTGAATTTTAAATCCCAATTTATTTGATAAATATTGAAGCTTTTCATAATATTCTATTTCATTTGGTGTAATTTCAAGTCTTTTAAATTTTGTTAATTCAGTTTCAATTAATTCCCATTTCTTATCAACTTTCCAAGTCCACCATTCATTATTTTCTTTTTCTTTTTCTAGATTTTTTATTTTTATTTTTTTTGAAAATAAAAGAAAAATAAAAGAAAAATCAAAGAAAAGAAACCTTTTTCATCTTGAGATTGAAATATACATGAACGATTCAATAATTCAATTTGTTCTTTTGTTCGTTTCTCAATTGAATTCTTTAAAGAGTCTTCAATATCTTTAATTGGAATAAACTTTTGAGTTTGAATTGAAATTAATCCTTGTTGATAAGAAATATTTGAATATTTTTTCAATGACTTCTTAATTGTTTCAATCATTCGTTCCATAAAATGTCTAATTGTTTCGAAATTAATTCCTCTAATTTTAATTTCCATTTGATTCATCTCAATTGAACATATTAATAAACATTTAAGTTGACTTCCTTCATCAAAATAAATTCCATTTCTCCAAATTAAATGTTCTTGACTCATTAAATGAACTTTTACCAAAATTCTACTCACTAACTCTTGAGGAATTACTTCAAATTTTAAAATCCTTGATTTTTCAATCATCCAATATGGACATTCTTTTGGAAAATATTCTTCAATCTCTTCCTTTATTTTCATTTTCAAATAACTTGGAATAATACTTTTTCTTTGAAAGAATTTGTTTTTTTCATTATCATTTCCATTTCTATTAATTTCTCTATTTCTAAAATCCTCCTCTTCCTCTTTTTTGTGGGTTTCACTTTTTCTCCACTCAATATTTGTTTTCTTATTATAATTATCAACTAAAAAACAAACATCAAATTTTTCCATTAATTTAAATAATGGTTCAATTAATTCAATTGAATAATCTTTCCAAATTTCTTTCAAGTGTTTATTTTCAAGGATTCCAAATTCATAATATTTGATTTTATGTTCTGGTCTAAATAATTCTGCCATCACCTTTTTTGTTAAAAACTTGAGTTCGTAAATCAAGATTTCTGATAATTCCCTCGGGTCTTCAAAATATCCACATTCTCCCCACATCGTTAATAAATTTAAACCTCTTTTTATTAATTCCAAATTAAAATCATTCTTTCCTCTCTCATTTTTTCTTAGTCCTTTTTCAAATTGTGTTAATGTAGTTATTGGAACATTTTCATCTTTTCCTTTACTTTCTTTTCTCTTTTGAAATTTCTTTTTGAGTTGTTGAATTTCTTCTTCCATTTCTAAGTAACTATTAGGAACTCTTTCACCTATATATGAATGATTTGAAATTGTATCCCAAATTTTAGTTTGTAAATTTTCAATATTCTCAAGATTCATTGAACTCACCTCAATTATTTCAAGTCCAAATTTGATATCTAAATCTTTTAATATCTTTTTAATTTTCTTTTCTCTTTCCTTAACACTTTGTTCATCTTGATTAACTGAATAATGATCCAAATATGTTCCAACAATAAAAATTGAGAATAAAGGTTTTTTGGTATTTTTTTCCAAATAATCTTTTTTTAAATGAAATTTAAGAGATTTTAACCAAAATTCCAATCCTTCCAATCCTTTTTCTCCTTCATCTATTCTCCAACAAACTAAAAATAATGATCTTGCTGATAAAAAGTAATGATGATTATTATAATATTCATGTTGTCCAGCAAAATCCCAAACTGAAATATCTAATTCAAGATCTTTTCCTTTTGGTTTAATTTTATGATTTTGAATATCAATTCCATGAGTTGATTTATTTTCAATTAATCTATTCAATTTATCAATCCATTTATCTCTTTCATTCTCATTTTCACAATAATATTCAACTTTTCTTTTTGGTTTAATATCTCTAATTAATTCAAATCCATAATAATATTTATTTTCCTTCTCCTTTGTTAAAATTTTTAATTTCCATTGTTTATTCTCCAAAACAATTTCATCAATTAATTCATTTTCTGATTCATCTTTAAATCTATGTAAATATTTTCCTTGTAATTTAAACCAATATTTGGTTTGTTCATCATTTCCGTAATATAAATATCCTGTAAGTGGAAGTAAACAATCTAATAATGTTGTTTTTCCAATTCTTTCATAACCAACAATCATTAATTTTGATCTATAAATTGGTTTTGATGATTGAAGTAAATCAAAGATATAATTAATAATTTCTTGACTTGATTTTGATTGAATTTCAATTGGGAGTATTTCTAATCCTTTTGTTGTTGATACTTGGATTTTTCTATCATTTTCTCCAAGTTTATGAACTCTATTTTCAAAATTGTAAATTATTTGAAATCAATAATTACAAATTTCAAAAAAAAAAAAAAAAAAAACTTGATCGATTTTAAGTTCGTTAAGTTGTGATGATAATATTCCATTAAAGTTTGAATAATTGAGTCAATATCTTGAGTTTCTAAGGGATTTTCACATAACCTTGAAAATTTTTTTTTTTTTTTTTTTTTTTTTTTTTTTTTTTTTTTTTTGTTGAAAAAAAAAAATGAAATGAAAGATAAATTCATACATTAAAGTTTGAATTGATTTACTTGATCGAATAAATTGAGAAATTTGATTTCCTTGATTTTTTAACTGATTATCTAAAAAATCATGAAATAATTTAATTATTGTTTCTTTTCATTTCTCTTTCTCTTTACAAAGGCAATTACCTTCCAAATTTAATTCCTGAAGTTTTTTCAAATTTGATAAAAATACTGGAAATTGTTCAATTTGATTTGATGAACTCTTAAATACTTCCAACATTTCTAAATGTTCTATTTGCTGAGAAATATTCTGGATTTGATTAAATGAAACATTGAAATAAGATAGATTGATTAAGTTCTTAATTTCTGATGGGATAACAGTAATTTGATTGTTTGAGATATTGAGATGTTTTAAGTTTGCAAGTGATTCTATTTTTTAAAAAAAAGAACGATTTTGAGTTCCAAAGAAAAAAAATGAAAATGAAAAGAATAAGAAAATAATAATTAAAGAAACCAATTTTTTCAGGAAATTCAGTTAAATTATTTCTTGATAAATCCAAATGAATTAGATTTTGAAATTTATCAAAAGGGATTTGAAATGAAGAGAGATTTGAGTTTTTGAAAAATAAATGAGTGATTTCATTTAAAATTGAAGAAGAATTTGAATTTTTGAGGAATAAATCAATTTTGCTCTGAGATTTGGTAGTTAAAGGAAGAAAATAAGATGGCTCAATTCCAGTAATTGATTTCATTGATTTTATCATTGAGTTAAAATGTTTATTCTTTCCATGTTCAATTAATTCTCGAAAAATAACATATTTTTCTTCAATTGTATACTCATCTATTTATTTAAAAAAGAAAATTATTATTAGTGGATTATTCTTCAGTTACCAATCAGTTATAAAGAAATAAAGAAAAACCTGAAAGATTTTACCAGATAAACCAAGTTGTTTTCTCAATTGAATTCGAGCTTCTATTGAATCATTCTCAAATGCTTTTAATAATTTAACAATATTTGAACAATTGGAAACTCTTTTTTGAAATATTTCTTCAGTTTCCCAATCCTCTTTTTCTTTAGTACTCTTCTCTCTTGCAAGATCTGTTGCTGTTTTCTCCCATTTATTCTTAACACTCAAATTCACTTCTCTCCCACTTCCTAAAACCAATTGAACGATTTCTAAATGTCCATAAAAACTTGCTACCATTAAAGGAGTCCATCCATCATTATTAGCCTTATTCACCTCCAAATCTTCATACCTCAACATCAGCTTCACAATCTCAACATTTCCATTCCCACAAGAACAAGAGAATCCAGTTGAACCATTACTATTCCTTAAATTAATATTTGTTCTCTTATCATTTAATAATAATTTCACAATTTCAAAATGTCCATGAAAGCAAGCATAAATAAGAGGTGTGCTTCCTGGATAATTCTCATCTTTGATATTGAGATTAATATTTTGATTTTTATAAATTCTTTTTACTTCTTCAAATTTTCCTTCTTTACATGCTCGAAGAAGTTGTTGTTGTTCTTCCATTTATTTTGTGATCTTGATTTTTTGATTCTCTACAATGATTGATAGTAATTATGAATGAGATCTCTTCTAATGCAAGATCTTATAGAAAAAGACAGGGAAGGGTCTAAGTCTGAATGAACAAAGTTATTTTTGGAATTATGTCATTTTCAAAAAAAAATTTTTTTGTTCCTCGCACAAAATGCAAATACAACCAACTTTGAATCAACCTCTTATTGACTTTCCTTCATTTATCAATAGTTTTAAATTATTATTGAATAATTTCCCTTATTAGCTTCTTTTTTGAATCATTTTTTTATTTTTTTTCCTGAATCATACAAAAAATCAAGAAAATCAAAATCCCATAATCAAAGGAACTTTGAGGCCCAAAATAAATTTAGAAACATGATGATTTGTTTTGATTTTTCATACTTACCTGGTTGGAGTTCGTGGTGATCAAATAGGCTGCGCACTTGGGTGGGGCCTTTTCCAGTGCACTCCCGTGAGAGGGACCCATTCACGAACATCCGTCAAGGATGTCTCGACAGCTCAATTTTTGTTAGTGGGTTAGAGAGGCTTCCTCCTAACCCTTTTTTCTTTTCTTTCCAAATAATCAAACAACACCAAAATATTTTTTTATTTTTTTCTTTTTTTTTTTTAGTAACAATTTTAACTCAAAAAATCAATTTAATTTCCTTCTCTTTGATCAAAGTCCAGAAGGAATGCATTTGATTGAAAAAATAAGATTTGACACACAATAAATGATTTTTTTTCCTTTTTTTTTTGTTCGTCCTCCATTTTTTTTTTGGGTTGAAAAAGAAAAAAAACGTGCCTTGGCGGGGATTGGTCAACGATTTGCAGCGAGAACCCAATCAGAAACAGGAAATATGTGAGATTAATTAATTTCAAAGAAAAATCTCCCAATTATAACAATCAATAACAAAAAAAAAATCAATAAGAAAAAATCAATAAAAAAAATTGATATCGAATACTTCCAATACATTTATACTTACATTGTTCACAAGATAGAATAGAATAATTGTGATTGTGTCTTAAATGCAACTTTGTTTTGTTGTTATTTGTTGTTGTTTTTCTTTTTCTTTTTGGAGAGGGGAGATTCCTTATTTTTATTATTTGTTTTGACAAACAAATAATAAAAAGAAAAAAAAAATTTTTTTTTCTTCTTCTTTGATTATTTGTAAAAAAAAAAAAAATCAGAGTTGATTTGATTGAAAACAAACTAGATTATGAGAGATATTTATTTTGGAAATGAGAGATTGATAGAGTTTGTTAGGATTTGATAGGATGATAAAATTTAATTTGGATTGGAAAAAAGAGGAAAAATGGGATTGAAATGAATTGGAAAAGAAACAATGAGCTTGTTTGACCTTCAACTATTGAGAGTTTATTGGATTTAGAGTCTAATTGAAACTTTTCAAAAATGTTAATATTAATGGAAGAATGAGAATATTGATTGAATTGAAAGAACCCTGAAAACTAATTACCAAAAGGAAAAAACAAAAAAAAAATTATGCATAATTTATTTATAGAATTCCCCTGTTTTTTGTTGTTCGAAATATTGATCAAGATCTCATTTTAACTTATTGAAAACAATTAAAAATAATTGTAGGACTAAGAAGAAATTGCAAAGGTTGTTCTTTGGAAGGAAAATAATATAAAATTGACTTGAATCGCATTTCCCTTCAAAGATTCCTTGTTGACCAAGGTTGAGAGAGAGAGGAAAAGAAAAGAGAATCATGTCTTTGAAAGGTAAGAGAGATTTCATTTTATTATTATTGATTCTTTAATTTAAAAAATTAATCAATAGAAAAACCAACACATGGTCCAAAGCAATTTCTAAAACCTGAGTTGTATCAACCTCAATTAGAACAACAACATTCTGAAACAAATTTAAGACAAATAGTAGGATTTTATTATTTTTAAAATTGGAAGAAAAAACAAAAAACAAAATTATAAATCTAAAATCAATCAATTAATTCTTATCAGAATTCAATTCGAGAAAGAAAGGCATCAAATACAAATGGAGTGAGAAGAAGAAGTTTTGGTGAAAAGGTATTTTTTTTTTTTTTAAATTAACAATAATATCATTCAAAAAAAAAAAAAAAAAAAAAAAAAAAAAATAGAAGGATGGAATTGCTCCAATTAATAAACCAGATATTGGAAAACAAGAACTCGAAGAATATATTAAACAAGTAACAACTAAAACTAGGGAATTAGCAAAATTATGTCAAATTACTACAATCGCTGAAGCCTCAAAATTCAGTTTAAAACTTGTTTTGTTTGAATTTAAGGTGTGCCATCTTTTTTTGGAAAAAAAGAAAAAGAACAACTTGATTTTCATTTATGTATTATGTTTCTTAATAATTCTAAATCACCTAGGAAATCTCAAGTCTTTTGATGGAAATTATGGATAGATTAAGCAATCAAGTTGAAGTCTCTGAAATTTATGAAGCTGCCATTAATTTAACAACAACTGAGAAACATGTCTTAACTTCTCTTGAAGCGTTAAGGACATCTGGAACTCCTGTTTGATTTTTTTTTCCAACTTTTCTTTATCTAAAAAAATTTATCACTTATTCATAAAAATTAGCCTGATTTTGGAGAGGTCTTAAAAACAAATTTATTAAATTTACTTGCGGCAATAAAGAAAGCTGCTTCAGAATATGCACAAGCATTAGCAAAAGTCTTTTTTTTTTCCTTTCTTTCTTTCTTTTTTTAATTTCTTTTGTTTTATTTTATTCTATTTCCGAATATATTATTAATTTTTCTCATTGCATATTAATTAGGAACCATTACCTTTGGTATTAGCAATTCCAGGATTTCGAGCTGAGCTCGGAAAATATTCAAAACCTACTTTACAAAATACAATTAATTATCGCATGTCCTATTCTTTTTCTGCTTCAGCATCCGTTTCAAAATTAACAGATAATCAAGAAATTAAAATTGTTTATGCTGATTATAAATTAGACCATGTGGACAATGATGCTAATTTTTATAGGAAATTTTTTTATAAGCAAGGTATTTTTTCTATACAAATAAAAAATAATAAAAAAGTCAATTCAACTCAATTAAATTAAATCAAATTAAATAATCTAGAACACAGAAATTATTTAGCAATTGATGAAAAATTTGGACCCATTGCAATTTCAGTAAAAAAAGAATCAACACCAAAAAAAGATTCTCAAGCTGCAGATGAAGACAGATTTCGTGCAATCTTTAGAACAAAGGAAGGATGTGATTTGCGGACTGTTTTTCCAAGTTCAAGTGTTATTGTCAATGGGGTGATTATTTTTTTTTCCAATCCTTTTTCTTTTTCAATTTTTTTTTTTTTTTTTTTTTTTTTTTTTTTTTTTTTTTTTTTTTTTTTTTTTTTTTTTTTTTAGAAATAATTTTCTCTTTTCTTTTTAATTAGATGCGTTCAAAACCTTCTTGGAATGATGTTATTTTGACAATTAATCCTAGTGTTCAATCAAGTAAACTAAAGAGAATTGAGGATCCAAAGTTACAAGATGAATTACTTCGGTTTGATGAACATCAACTTGTTAAGAAATATAAATTTGGTATTTTGTATTGTAAATCAAATCAGAAAAAAGAAGAAGAAATGTTTGGAAATGGTAATTTTAATATAAAAATAAAAAATAAATCAAAAATTAAAAAATTAATTAATTTTCAAATTAAATAGAACATGGAAGTCCAGAATTTGAAGAATTTCTAAACTTTATTGGGAAACGAATTCCATTGAAAGGACATACAGGTCATAATGGTGGTTTAGATAAGAAAAGTTGAATTTCTTTTTTCTTTTTTTTTTTTTTTTTTTTTTTTTTTTTTTTTTTTTTTTTTTTTTTTTCTTTCTTTCTTTGTTTCAATTATCTAAACCTTCAAAACAAAAAGATGATACCACTGGAACTCATTCAGTCTATGAGACTTGGAGAGATGTTGAAGTAATGTTTCATGTATCAACTCTACTTCCTTTTTCAACAAGTCCAGATGATAAGCAACAAGTATTTTTTTTTTTTTTGATATTTATATTTATCCTTTGAACAAAAAATAATGGTTGAAAAAAAAAAAAGATTCAAAGAAAACGCCACATTGGAAATGATATTGTAATGATTGCATTTATTGAAGGAAAGGACGCACAATGGGTAAATTTTTGTTTTTGTTTTTGTTTTTGTTTTTGTTTTTGTTTTTTGTTTTTGTTTTAAAAAAAGCTTCAACTTGTACTTTTTGATATTAACCAAATTTCTTTAAAATAATAATTTAGAATCCATTAACAATTAAATCTCAATTCTTGCATATTTTTATTACTGTTAACAGAATTCCTTCTACTAATGGTAACATACCAAGATATAGAGTCGCAGTTATAAGTAAAATTCTTTTTTTTTTCTTTCTTTAGAAGCTTCTGAGTCCAAATAATAATAATAATAAACTTTCTCCCTTTTTTCCTTCTAGGTAATGAGGATGTCCCAGAATTTGGGCCAGATGTTCCAAAACCGAATGAATTTGATCAAACTGATGAATTTAAACATTTCTTATTTGCAAAAAGTAAATTTTTTGTTTTTCGGTTTTTCCCATATAGTTCTTATTTATTGACTTTTTCTTATTATCTTTAGTGATTAATGGAGAAAATGCTGCATATAAAGCACCAAAATTCAAAGAACCGCATGTTCGAGCAAGACAAGGTTTAGTAGAACATTTAGTAGAGGCTTATTGTAATTCTCAATTACTGAAAAGCACAAGTAGTCATAGTCATATGAATAGTTTGGCTGTTAATCCCACAATTGTTGTTAGTAATAATAATGCAGTAGAAAGTTCAAAGTAATTTATTTCTTATTATTTCAATTCAATTCATTCTCCAACAAAAATTCATAAAACAAACTTTATTTTTAGACAATCACCAAGATCTCCTGGTACTCCTATTACTCCACAAAAACCTGAGGAATTCAAAGCAGGTGAATTATTCATCAGTGAAAAGAGAAAATCAATGCTAGACGATATCAAAAGAGGTTCTGCTCTCAAGCCAGTCAATAAGTAAAAAACAAAAAGAAAGAAGAAAAGAAGTTACATATACAATAATGATGTTTTTTTTTTGAATAACACAAAATGTAA
>Ga0209960_1002627_pt1 | contig 17407 bp, 19 predicted proteins | sample ThiBiot_500_plan_2_FD_183947 | JGI IMG/M metagenome (GOLD analysis project Ga0209960, IMG submission 183947) | Wastewater bioreactor microbial communities from Cape Town, South Africa - Thiocy_expt_500_plan (SPAdes) | ecosystem: Engineered > Bioreactor > Thiocyanate-remediating >...
AAGGTAGGGGTGTGCAAATAACGCATTCAATAAGAAAAGGTTTATTTGAGGAGGGGTGGGGTGTGTAAATAAACAGGGAGTTAGGGATTGTTTATTTGCGGAGGGGGATACGAGAGTTTAGTCTCTCTTTTTTTTTCAATCCAAATGTTATCTAACAATTAAAATCTTCATCTCTATAATAGAAATCTTCATCATTTCATAATTGAATCAATATGAGCATCCTCTCTTTTCTATTGAATTTCTATTAACAATTATATTTTTGAGTTTGGGTTTTGAAAAAAAGAAAAGAGAGAGAAATCAAGAAAGAAATGAAAGGGACAGTGGAAGAGCTGTTATGTTTTGCTTGCGATGATGGAGATCTGAATCAAGTCAAACAGTTACTTATTAATAACAATCTACAAGTAAACCTTAATTGTGAAAATGATTCTGGTAGAACTCCTCTTTATATAGTTTGTGAAAATGGAAATATTGAAATTGTTAAAGTATTACTATTGATGGATGGGAAAGTTGATATCAATAAATTAAGTCAGAATGGTCAAACATCTTTCTTTATTGCTTGTAAAAATGGACATATTGAAGTTGTGAAATTATTATTAAATGATGAAAGAGTGAATGTAAATATACCAAATGATGATGATCAAACACCTTTATGGATTGCTTGTGAAAACAATCAGATTGAAATTGTAAAAATGTTATTGAATGATCTTAGAGTTAAAATAAATGAAGTGGATGAAGAGGGTATGACACCTTTCCATATTGCTTGCATCATTGGCTATATTGAAATTGTAAAGTTATTATTCAATAATGAAAGAGTTGATCTCAATAAAGCAAGCTTGAAGAATCAAACACCTATTTATACTGCTTGTTTTTTTGGACACATTGAAATTGTAAAATATATCTTATCAAGTGGAAGAGAAGTAAATTTAAATGTAAAAGATAGTGATGGAAATACTGCAATTGATATTGCTAGAAAAAGAGGAAAATTCACTGAAGAAAAGAGAGCTTGGGAAACTGAAGGACAATATCAAAAAAGAATAAATAATTGTCCAAAGATTGTTGAATTATTGGAATCATTTGAAAGAAATCCTAATGAAACAAGATTCAAATTAAGAATGCAACTTGGATTAACTGGTAAATTCAATTTTGATTTTGTATCAATTTCATTTTTTTAAAATTTATTAATGTTCACATAAAAGATGCTATTGCTGCTTCTGTCTATGCAATTATTATTCTCCTCTCAGATCGTTATCTTGATTTCAAAGACAGTTAAGTCATTCTCAAGGAAGACTAATTTATGAATAAAGTTCACAAAAAATCATTCAAAATCTCAAAAGTTGGAAGTTTTGAGAAAATACTTAGCGATTATTTCCATCTTCTTTCTCAAAGAACTGGAATTGAGATTGAAGTCAATTATTTTGCACCACAACGCGGACACTTGAGTGAATAAAAAAATTTACTTATTTTTAAAATTTTTGTTTTGATTTTTTTAAATTTTTATTTACTATACACTATAAAACAAGGATAAGTTTGTGATTCATTGACAATTAATTCATCAACAGTCCATTCTTCATTTAATTCTTCAACTTTGGTTATTGGATAAGCTGTACTTGTTGAGTTTCCATTCACTAAAACCATGAAAAAAAAAATTAAGTCCTTGAAATAAGGAATAAATAAAAATGATTTTAAAAAAAGTATACCAAGAGAAATATGAGAATCATAACCAGGATTTATAGGTTTTCCAAAATAACCTTTCTCATTAATTTTTCGTTTGTATTTATCCATTCCATTTGAATCTTTTTGTTCTTGTTTTTCCATCACCACTTTTCCTTCTTCATCTGTGATAAATGGATGTTCAACAACTGGAAATGGATTCCCAACAATCATAAATCCAATCACAAATACTTTAAGATCCCCCTTACAATATTTTCTTGCATATTTCTCTTTGGATGTTGTATACACTCCTTTAGTTTTTGAAGGTTGTTTAGTTTTAAGTTTTATCGATTTAAAATTTTAGAAATGAAAGGAAAGTAATAAAATTATACCCAGAGAAAAATATCCAAGATCATCATCACTTGTTGGAACTGCACTAAACCCATCATTACCTTCAGATTTTTATTCATTTATTTATCTATTTTTTGAAAAAATCAAAAGAAAAAAGTACAAATTCGATGAGCAGCATCTTCTGTTGTTCCTTGAATCATTGGGATTACAAATGCCTAAGTTTAATTGAGAATTCATTAACAAAGAAAAGGAAAAAGAAAAGAAAAGAAAAGAAAAGAGAAATAAAAAAAAAAATTACATTACTTCCATAATTCCAACCAAGTTTTCTGAACTTTGAAATATAGTCTCCTAAATATTGAATCATTGATTTTCTAAGTTCAATATCATTTCCTTCATACCAACCTTCTTTTTTATATCGATTTGGATTACTTTTACAATTTTTAAATATTTGTTCACAGCGTCTTTTAAATATCTCTTTCAAGTTTATATTTTCATTTCCAACTACTTTTTTAACTTTTGATAGATCAAATCCATGAATTTCTAAAATCGTTTTCAATCCTTCAAATAATTCTTCGTCAATTATTTCTGAGTTTTCGTAAATTGTTTTGATTTCATTTTCTTGATTTTGATTTTGATATGTAAATTTCCAATAATCATTTCCTATGATATTTTTATTCAAGATTAATGGTAAAAAAGGAATCGACTAAAAGAAACAAAAGTACCAAAATTATCTTTTGGATCCCAAGTTTCAAGTTCACCAGCTTTGAATAATAATTCTTCACCATAAATTGGAAAATGAGTAACTGGACATATTAATTTTCTAGTATTTAACTCCAATTTAAAATCTTGATGAACATCATCCAAATCAATTAATGCTTTTGAAAAATGAGGAGATCTAACACATTCTTTCCATCTCACTCCTCCATAATTTCCACTACCAATTTTCACTTCTTCATAAATATATTTCATCATTTCTAAACATTCTTTCCTTTCTTTTCCTCTAATTTGAATTTCAAATAAATTTTCTTCCATTTTAACTTCTAATAAACATAATACATTCTTATTCTCCTTTTTCTTGTCAAAATGTTTTAATAATACACCTCTTCTCCAAATGATATTATCAACAATTCTATCATGAAATCTCGCCAATAATCTTGAAACCATTTCACTTGGAACTTGGTTAAATGAAAATATCCTTTCAATTTCAATTTCTCCTCTTGGAATTGTTAGTGGCCATTTCCTTTCTAATTTATTCCGAATAAAGTTCATTTCATATTCTATGCTAACGATTCCTTGATTTTCTTTTTGAATTTTCTCTTTTTTATTTATTATTTTTTCTTTTTCTGTTTCATTTGACTTTTCTAATTTTTCTAATTCTTTCATTAATTCCAGATTTTTAACTTTCATTTCCTTTATCATTTCTGGATCTGGTAGTAAACTTGGAATTATCAGTTTCTTTTCATTTTTATTTCCGTTTTGAATCCCTATTCCATTTTGTTGATCTTCCAAAATAAAACAAACTTCAAATTTTTCCAATAAAGATAAATAAATATCAATTAAATTTGTAGGTCCATTCCAAATAATATTTAATTGAGAATATTGAATAATTCCGTTCAATCTCATTTGTCTTGATGATTCATCTGCTTTGAATAAATCTCCTAATATTGTCTTTGTGAAATGTTGTGGATCCAAAACAATAATATTTGATAATTCAATTGGATTATCAAAATAAATACAAATTCCCCATTCGTGCAATAATCTTAAGGCTCTTTTTGTATAATTATTATCAAATTTAAATGAAGATTGAAATTGTGATTGAACATGATCAAATAAATCTTGAATTTCAATAATTGGATGATTTTGTTTCAATTTCCTTAATTCATAAATTGATTTTTCAATTGTTAGATATCCAATTGGAATTTTTTCTCCCATATATGAATGACTTAATGAAATATTAAATATAATTTCTCTTAATTCATTAATATTTTCCAATGTTGAACAACTAACTTCAAAATAAAATGGTGGGGATTTTAATCCATTTTTATCATATATTTCCATTATTTTGGTTTGTCTCAAGTTCATATCTTCACTTTGATTATCAATAATTGAATCTAAAAAAGTACCAACAATAATAATTGAATAAAATGGTTTTCCTTTTTCATCACAATAATTTTGATTTAAATGAGATGATAAGGATTTTAACCAAAAATCCAAACTTTCCAAACCTTTAATTCCTTTATCCATTCGATATAATACTAAAAATATTGATCTATTTGATAAAAAATAATGATGTGTATTATAATAATCATGTTGTCCTGCAAAATCCCATGTTGAAAATTCTACTCTCTTCTCTTTTGGTCTCATTTCCTCATTTCCCTTTACATTTTCATTTCCTTTTGTTTCAAAGTTTTGATATTGATGTTTATTAAGTGTTGAAGAATTCCAAATATGAGTATTTACTTCAATTCCATGAGTTGCTTTATTTGAAACTAACCTTGAAAGTCTTTCAAACCAATGATTTCTAATCCCTTCATTTTCAAAATATAATACAATTTTCTCTTTTGACAACATTTTAGTTCTCTGAATTTCAATTCCAAGGTTTTTTTCTTCCTGAAATAATTCTTTTTTTATCTTCTTTGTCACAATCCATTCTTTATTTTCAAGAATATATTGTTTATATAATTCTCCTTGATAATATTGTTTTAAATATTTTCCTTCAAGTGTGAAATAATACTCTGAATTGATACCAAAAAAATTTGGAACTTGAATTGGATCGGTTAAAGGAAATAAACAATCTAATAAAGTTGTTTTTCCAACATTTTCATATCCAACAACCATTAATTTTGTTCGATAAATTGATTGTGATGATCTTGTTAAATCTAAGTCCAAAATATATCTTGCTATTTTTTGAGTTCCATTAGATTTAATTTCAATTGGAATAATTTCAAGTCCTTCAAAGCTATCCAATTCAATGTCGTCAACTCTATTTTATTGCATATGAAAAAAAAAAATTTTTTTTTTTTCATTTAAGTCAATCAAAAGAAAAAAAAGAAAAGAAAGAAAACTCCAAACTGCTTTCTCTTTATATAGAAAAATAAAATAAATAAAATTACTCAATTATTTGAAGGGAATCATTAGCTTGGAGATTAATGAGAAGTGATTGAAATATCAATGAAAGATTTTTTTTTGAAAGTGAACATCTTTGAATTCTACACATTTTTTTTTTTTTTTGCTTTTCAAGAAAAGTAAAAGGAAAAAGAAAAATGTTAAAGAATCAAACTTTAAAGATCTCAATTTTTGAATCTCCTTGATGATTTGGGATAATTGTTCAATATCTTGTTGAGATAATCGAATGTCATTGAAATTTAAATCAACTGCAATTGATTTTGGTAAATCTAGAAGAAGTTCAAAATCCAAAGTTCGTGAAATTAATTCAGTCATCGATTTTCCATAAGATTTCTTTTCTAAATCAAAATTTAAATGCAATATATCCTCTTTAAATTTCATGATATCTCCACAAATAATTGCTTCTCTACACAAGATTTCATCGATCTCTACTTCTCCAATTTCTATTTTTGAAAAAAAAAAAAAAACCATTGGATGAGGTACACGCTAATTTAGTAAAGTAAATACCTTTTAAATTCAATTTTTTTCTCAATCGTTTTTTCACTTTTTTGGGATCAGATTGATATTCTTGGAGTAATTGAGAAATTGATAAACAATTATTTTGTCTTTGTTTGATTTCACCATCTTCTTTTTCGTGATCTAATTTTTCTTGTAATTCCGAATTGATTTTTGCAATTTCTAATGGTAATATTCCTTTCGCATTTTTTGACAAAATGTCCAACTCTCTTTGACTTGCCAGCATATATTCAACAATTTCTAATCTTCCATTTTTACATGCAATGAAAAGTGGTGTTTCTTCAAATTCGATGGATTTCTGATTGATATCAACATTCTCATTCCCAAAATACTCTCTGAATTTGTTGATGTCTCCATTCCTTGCACTCTTTTGAATTATTTGATTTTGGACCATCTCTCTCACCAAAAACATGAAAGATTCATTTACATTTTCTCCTGACTTTGCACTTACTTCAAAATATGGGAGATTAAATTTTTCAACTCTTTCTTGTGCTTCAAATTTTGAAATCTCTTGCTTTGAATCTAAATCAATTTTGTTTCCAACGACTATTGATACAGAGTCCTTTGATGCTTTTTCTTGGATTTTTCCGATCCAATATGACATTGATTCATATGAACGCTTATTTGTTACATCACATACAACAACTATTCCTTGTGCGCCTCGACTCATTAATTTTTTCGTTTCAAATAAATAAAAACAAAAAAAAAAAAAAAAAAAATTTACAAAGAAGCTTCAGTTATTGTTCGAAATCTTTCCTGTCCTGCAGTGTCCCAAATTTGTAATTTCAAACTACAGTCATCAAATAATATCGTTTTATTTTTGAAATCAATTCCTATAGTAGCTATAGTGCTTGGAACGAAAGTGTCTTCAATAAACCGAAGCAAGAGACTTGACTTTCCACAGGCATCCTCTCCTACCAAAAGAATTTTGAGTAGGTCAGGTTGGGTCATGATCAAAGATTATAACTCGAACTTCAGCTTGAGAACCTATTTTCTAAAAAAAAGATTGATAGGTTAATATCTTTATCAATTCTTTAATGAGTATTCATTTAAACTTGGTCAATTATTTCAATGGAGCGACGAGTCCAAAGAGAAAATAAATACAAAAACAACTTTGTTCTTTGCTTTGTAAAGATGAGAGATGTTGAAAAAAAAGCGAAACTTTGACTATTGAATAACCCCAGAATCAATCTAAATGATGATAGTAAAATTGATTTCTTCAAAATAAATCAGTAATGACAAAAAATAATAGTTAAAGATGAAGACTGAACAACTTTTGGTTGCTGCTTGTAGAGATGGGGATATTGAAGAAGTGAAACAATTACTGCAAAACCAACAAAGTAACCCGAATTATCAAGACAAAGATAATGAAAGGAGAACACCTCTTTGGACCGCTTGTTCTAAAGGACATATTGAAATTGTGAAATTATTATTAAGTGATAAAAGAGTTAATGTAAATGAAGTAAATATTAATGGTTGGACACCTTTTTATATTGCTTGTGGAAGTGGACATACTGAAATTGTAAAGTTATTGTTGAGTGATAAAAGAGTTGATATCAATCAAGCAGATAGATTTGATCGAACACCTTTGAATATTGCTAGTTATTGGGGAAAATTTGAAGTTGTAGAGTTATTACTAAATGATGAGAGAGTTGATATTAATAAAGGGGATAATCAACAAGCAACATCCCTTCATTATGCTTGTGAATTTGGACACATTGAAATAGTCAAGTTATTATTAAAGGATAAGAGAACCAATCCAAACAAATCAAATGAAATTGAAACACCTCTTTTCATTGCGTGTAGAAAAGGTCATATTGAAATTGTGAAACTATTCCTAAATGATAAAAGAGTTGAGGTAAATCAAAAAAGTTATGCTAATGCAACTCCCTTTTATGTTGCTTGTAGCCATGGAAGAATTGAAGTTGTGAAATTTTTATTAAATGATCAGAGAGTTGATATTTATAAACCAAATAATGATGGTGAAACACCTTTTTATACTGTTTGTGATTATGGAAACATTGAAATCATAAAGTTATTTTTGGCAAGTGAGAGAGAAATGAATTTGAATATTAAAAATTATAATGGACAAACTGTATTGAAGATTGTAAGAGAAAAAGCAAAACAAGAAGAAGAAGATGATGATCTAGAAAGTGAAGAAAGAGTCTATAGAAATATTCTTACATTATTAGAATCATTTGAAATTAATCCAAATGAAACCAGGAAAAAATTGAGATTACAACTCGGATTAACTGGTAAATTCAATTTTCGTTTTATACTTCTCCTTTCATTTTCAATTCTTGAATTTAATATTTACAACTTTTCATTCAAAGTAACCTTTCTTTTTTTTTTCTTTAGATATTGCAGCTGCTTCTGTATATGCAATGATCATTCTCCTTTCAGATCATTATCTTGATTTCAAAATGGAATTTATTTCAAATTGATAAATTGATAGAACACAATTTTGCTTTATTATAACAATTTTGATAAAATCACAATTGAAAAACTTTACTCTTTCACCTCAAAAAAAATAATTTATCAAGATTTGAAGAAATCTATCATTTCATATTGATTTGATAAAATGGGTATGGAAAAGAGAGAGGATTACTTTTATGAAAAACAAATGTTTGCTTGTAATTCTTTGATTTTCAAAGCTGTTGTTTGTTGATTTTCTTTTGGGTTCAAAAAAAAAGTGTGAAACAAAAAATTTTGATTTTTCAAAAAGGGAATAAATATCAATAAATAATTAATAAACTTATTCTCTTTTTGAATTGTAAAATTCTGATTTTTTGCACTCCTTTCCCAAAACTCAACCCCTCCTTCCTCTCAATTAAACAACTCCATTCAACCCATTCTATTCATGAATTAACATGATTAACAAATGTTAACTAAACTTCTATTTAATGATTCATATTCTATTCATATTGTTTCATTGTTTAATTTTTTTGAAAAAAAAAAAAAATTAACCCAAGAAAGGAGGAGGAAAGAGGAAAAAGGACATCCTCCTTTAATTTTGACTTTTTTTTTAACTATTGAAAGTAATAAATAACCTCTTTATATTCAAGCCATATTAGGATTCTTTACTCAATGTTAACTCTCAGTTTTTAATTGTTGTTTATTGAATGATAGTTATAATTAATTAATTGATTGGAATGGAGTTGTTTCTTAATTTTACCTTACCACATTAATTATCCAAAGATTTGATTTAGGAACCTGAATAATATGAATAAATGACTCTAATAACCGAAGTGATTGATACTTAGAATTGAATTTTAAAGTTATGGAACTATTTTTATAAATGAATCTGAAATGAAGTTGAAGAGATAATATCGACTTTTCAATTGTGAAAGCCATTGATTCGGCATTGATTTTGTATTGATTTCACTCGTATTAATTGTAGATTAATTGGATTCGAATTATTAAATTAGGTTCGAAGAGATGTCTCTAGAGAAAACATTCCAAGAGGATCTCGCAAAGAAATATGATAAAAATCTTGAACAACAATTAAGACAATGGATGGCACCATACTTTGAAAAGGAACCCAAATTTCAAAAATCTATTCTTGACTTCTCAATTCCGTTTGTTGATTTATTGAAGGATGGTGAAATACTTTGTCAGTAAACTCTTTTTTCTTTCTTTTCTTTCTTTTCTCTCTTTTCTTTTGTTTTCTTTGAATTTTTGAGAAAAAAAAAAAAAAATCAATAGATTGATGAATAAACTTGCTCCAGGAGTTATCAAAAAAATAAATTCTGAATCAAAGATTGCATTTAAACAAGTGGTATGAAAAAAAAACATCTTTTTCCTTTCTTTTCTTTTCTTTTCAAATCAATATCGAAAAACAAATAATCTATTTCTATTTTTTTTTAAACAGGAAAATATAAATTCGTATCTAAAAGCTTGCTCAAAATTTGGAATTCCTAGAAGAGATCAATTCACAACAATCGATTTATTTGAAGGAAAAGGAATGTTGATGGTCCTTAGAAATGTTCATAGATTACAAAAAGTTCAAGCTTCACTTGGTGAAAGTCTTGCAGAAAAAGTTAAATCTGGAGAACTTGAAAAATTAGCTGATGATAAAGATCTTCCTGTTAATCAAAATCCTTTTGGATGGTCAACTTCACCTGCACCTGCACCAGAACAAAAATCCAATCAAAACTCTTCTTCTGATGGAATTCGAACAATTGATGTTCCTAGTTTAAATGATGATGTGAATACAATGCAATCATTTAAATATGATCCTTTATTGGAAAGACAAGCAAGAAAATGGATTGAAGTTCGATTTTTTATGATTATTTTTGTTTTATTATTTTGCAAATTCGTTTCATTTAATTCTTATTCAACTTAAATCTAATTCAATAGGAAGTAATCGGTGAGAAATTTCCAGAAGGAGTTAGTTTTGGAAATGCTTTAAAATCTGGTGTAATTTTATGTAAATTGATAAATGCTTTAAAACCGAAGCTTGTCTCAAAGATTAATACAAAGGAGATTCCATATCAACAAATGGTTCATCTTTTTTTTTTTTTTTTTTTTTTTTTCAGAAAAGAAAAAAAATGAAGAACCATTAACTTGAAACTCCCTTTCATAGGAAAATATTCAAACTTACCTTCGAGGTTGTATTTCATTAGGAATGAGAGAATCAGATCTCTTTAATACAATTGATTTATATGAGAACAAAAATATTAATGCGGTTTTTTTTTTTTTTCTTTTTTTTTCTGAAGATGATTTATTTATCTATTTCTTCTTCAACTTTATAAAATTAACTTAATATACATATGTAGGTTATCAAAAATATTCATGTTTTAGGAAATCATGTTTCCAAAATTAAAGGTTATAAAGGTCCAATTATTGAAGATGGAAGTAAATCTCGAAACTTATTTTCAGCATCTTTGATTAATCAAGAAGGAATTTATGATAAGATTCCAAAGGAAACATACGATTCTCTTCCATCTAAACAAAGAGAACTTGTTGATTGGTTTAATGAACAACTTGAAAATGGATATTCTCAAGCATTACTCGATCCTGCTTTTGCAAATAATGATTTATTAAAATCACCTAATTTTACAACGAAACTTCAAAATTTAAGATCAGATCTTGTTAATGGACTTCAAATACTTCGTTTATTAGAGGTTTGTCATCACTTAATATTTTTCTTCATAAAAAAAAAAACAACTTTGAATAATAACAATAATAATAATAATAATAATAATAATAATAAAATAGGCACTAACAAAAACTCCAATTAATACACCCTATCATCGAGATCCAACAACATTATGGCATTGTATGCAAAATGCTTCAGCTGTATTACACTTTCTATCTGCTCAGACATTTTCTAATGTTGAAGGATGTACTGCAATTGGTAATATTTATGACACCTATTTAATTTTATGAGTTTCATCTCTTTTTGCTTGATGATTTCAATATAACTTCTTCAAACTTTAGATATTGTTACTGGGAATGTGAGTGAAATTGTTGTATTATTAAATTTTATTCGAGATAAATTTGATTTGAATTATTTATACCAAAAATTATTGGATGAAGAATTTGATAAAGATCAAGAAGAGGAAGAAGAATTTGAAGAAGAAGTTTTAATTATTGAAAATGAAGATGGAATTGATTATGAATTTGTTGATCAAGAGGAAGAGGAATATTTGGAAATAGAAGGTCATGAAGATAATAATGGAGAAGAAGAAGAGGAAGAATCCATTGAAAATATTATTAATACAGAAGCAGAGGGATTAATTGCGGACGGAGAAAGTGAAGAAACAATAGAACAACAAGGAAATGATGAACAAATTATGTTGGAAAAAGAAAAAGAAGAAAGAGAAAGAGAAGAAAAAGAAAAAGAGGAAAGGGAAAGGGAAGAAAAGGAAAGATTAGAAAGAGAGAAACAAGAGAAAGAGAGAGAGGAAAAAGAAAAAGAAGAAAGAGAACGATTAGAAAAAGAAGAAAAAGAAAAAGAGGAACGAGAAGAAAAAGAAACTCAATTACAGAAAGAGAAAGAAGAACAAGAACAAGAAGAACTCAAAAAACAAAAGGAACAACAAGAACAAATTGAGAAAGAATTAGAGCAAAAGGAAAGAGAAGATAAAGAGAAAGAAGAGAATGAAAGAAAGGAAAAAGAAAATCGAGAACAAGAAGAACTTGCTGCAAAAAATCAAAAAGAACTTGAGTTACAAGAAAAAATTGACTTGGAAATCAAAGTTCAAGAAGAGGAAGCAAAGAAGAAAGCTGAAGAAGAGGAGAGAGAAAGACAAGAACAAGAGGAAAAGATGAAGCGTGAAAAAATAGAACAAGAAACCAAAGAAAGAGAAGAAAGAGAAAGAGAAGAAAATGAGAGGAAAGAAAAGGAAGAAAAGGACAGAATTGAAAGAGAACAAATTGAAAAAGAGAAAATAGAACAAGAAAAGATCCAAAAAGAGAGGGAGGAAAAGGAAAGAGAAGAAAGAGAAAGAGAAGAGAAGGAAAAGAGAGAAAAAGAAGAAAATGAAATTAAAGAGAAAGAAGAAAATGAAGCAAGGAAAAAAGAACAAAGAAAATCAAGTAAAGAGATTCCAGAAGAAAATGCATTCCAAGTTGTTGACACATATTTAACTCAAGAAGCATTATATGAGCTCGAGGAGAAGAAGAAACCCAAAAGGTTAGTTATGAAGTTGAAGGATGAAGCTGGACGTCCAAAAAGTGCAGATTTAGTAAAGAGTACAAGTCGAGATGATTTAGAAAAACTTAGAAGACAAAGTGTAGCTATTGTTCGACCAGATGGAACATTAAGAAGAGTTAAAAGAGAGAGTATTATGACTGATAAAAATAATGAACTTCGAAGAGTGAACGTTGTCACAAAGTTGGGAGTGAAACCAAAACAAAAAGAAGCAGAAAAAGAACAAGTTGACCCTCGAGTTGTCAAAGCTCAAAATGCTGTCAGAAGAAGAATTGCGGATGAGATGCTTTCAACAGAACGAAATTATGTTCTTCATCTTCAAGTTTTAATGCAAGTAAAAATTTTTTTCATTTTCATTTTCATTTTCATTTATAATAACCACAAAAAAAAAAAAAAAAAAAAAAAAAAAAAATCAGAAATTTATCAAGCCAGTAGAAGATCTTGGATTATTAACACCAGATGAATTGTATAAAATATCTGCAAATCTTAGTGAATTACTAGAATTCCATCGTAGCTTCCTTGAGAAACTTCAAAATAGGATTGGAAATTGGCGTGATTCAAATATTGTTAGTGATATTTTCCTTGAAAATGTAAAGCTTTTTTCTTTCTTTTTTTTTTTTTTTTTTTTTTTTTTTTTTTTTTTTTTTTTTTTTTTTTTTTTTTTTTTTTTTTTCTTTCTTTTTTGTTTTTTCAAAATTGATTCAAATAATCATAATAATAATTTTTAGTGTGAATACTTTAAAAATTATTTCCAATATATGTCAAATTTTGGAGATAGTTTATTGAATCTTTCCTTTTATCAAAATAAATATCCACAACTCCAACCTATTGTAAAGGTAGATTTCAATATTTCTTTCATTTTTATTTTCTTCTTATTTTCATTTTCATTTTTCATATTATTTTTTTTTTTAAAAAAAACAAAGGCTTTCGAAGAATTCCAATTAAAAACAACGAAATTAACTCTTGAGAGTTTATTTGTGATGCCTGTTCAACGTTTACCAAGATATATATTATTACTTAAGGAAATGAAAAAATATACAGGACAAGTTGATCAAAAAGAAGAAGAAATGCTTGGAAATGCAGTTGATAAAATTCAAACGATTTTAACTGATTTAAATCAACAAACTCCTAAAGGAAATCTTGAAGGAGTTAAAAGACTTCAAATGATTCTTGAAAGTGTTGAAGGAGAACTTCATGTAACTTTTTTTTTTCAAAACTATAATATTTCTTTTTTTATTTCCTTAATATCACATTTTTGAAAATCCTAATTCCAACAAAACAAAAATAAAATAAAATAAAAATAAAATAACGAATAGACAATTTTAAGTCCTAATTCTGTTTATATGAGAGAAGGTGTTTTGAAGTTGAAAAAGACTCAAGAACCCAAAAAAACAAAGACTTGGTCCAACTTAAAAACAGATCAACTTTACACCTGCTTCTTAATTGAGCATATTCTCATGATTTGTAAATTTAATGAAAAAGGAAGCAAGTTACCTTATAAACTTATCTTCTCACTTGCTACTTCGGATATGGATACCATAACTTTCAATAATCAAGGAAAATCAAAATCTGGAATTGTAATAAAACTTCTTGGTGAAGGATCTCTTCAATTGAATGGTAAAGATACAGAGGATGCAAAAACATGGATTACTCGTATTATTTATTTACTTATTTATTGTTTATTTTTTATTTTTATTTTTTTTTCATTTGACCTTCTCACTTACACACTTTCTTCTTTTTTTTTTCCTCTTCAAAAGAACTCCAACTTGCAGTTTCAAAAATTCAAACCAAACCTTAAACCAAAGTGATTCGAAAAAAATAAAATAAAATAAATGAAAAAACCACAAAAAAGTCTTTTTTTTCTTTTTTCTATTTTTCCAAAAAATTTACAAGTTTTAAACAAAATTTCTTTTCTTTTTTTTCCTCCTACAACCTCACTCACCAAATATTAACAGAAGAACGAATCATTCCTGGACGGAAATTATCATGAGGACGATGAATTAATTGCATTCTACGATAAGCTTCACGAACATGTTCACGTCCAATTGGAGTTCTCTCTTCTGTTGGAACAACTTCAGTTGAAGAACCTTGACTTCCCACATTCTCATTTCCATTTACCATAGCACTGAATAATCTTGCTCTTTTTTTTTCTTTTCCAGGTCCAGAAATGGATCCAATTTCATTAATAACTCCTTTATCTTCTTCTTTCTTCAAGGAACTAGCCAACTTTGCATCTTTTTTAATGAGTAATGCTGTTTTTGTTAATCTGCAAACTGTTTCCCATGCAATGTATCCTAAGACCTCAAGAAGTTCATCATTTGGTTTCATATCAATATATGCTCCAAAATTTAACCAATCACGAAATTTTTTTGCTTTTTTGAAAGTGAAACTTGCTTGGCGACATTCAGCATATTCAACATATTCTTCTCTTGTCATTGATCTGGTAATATCATCAGCTTCCTTTAATAATAAGAAGAAGAATAAAAAAAGGTTTTTAAAAAAAGACCGAATCCGAAAAAAAAAAAAAAAAATAAGATAAATAAAAAACCTTTAATCTTTGTTCAATTTCATGAAAATGATCAATTTCTCCTTCCTCTTCAAATTCTTCCTCTTTTAAAACATCCGTAAGAGATTGAAGAAAATCAAAAGAAAGTTTAATTTGTTTTCTTTTTGGAGGTTTTAATTTATCTAATTAATTTAATTATTTCAATCATTTTAAAAAAAAAATCTTTATTTTTTCAACTCTATGAGAAAATAAAATAAAATATAAACCTTCTTCAACAACTTCAACATCATCACCTGCTCCTCCATTTGCTTGTTTAACATTTCTTCTTACATCTTTCCAACTTAAAAAATCTGTGATTCGATTAACCTTTGTTTGATCATGACGAATAATAAAAATAATATCTTCTACACTCATTGTACGAGATCCTCTCTTTTGAGCAACTCTAGCTGCTTCAATTGTCTTTCATTTATTTAAATATTTAGTTATTAGGTTAGATTTCAATTTTTTTTAAAAAAAAAACAAAAATTGTATAGGATATGAAAAATATATCATAACACTCTTACCAAAATAATAAGACTTGAATGTACAATCTCTTCAACAAGCTCTGAAGTTTCAGGAAGAGTATTCCTCACATCTCCAAATGTATACATCATTGACTGGATTTCATTTTGATATCTCAACTTCCCTTGAAAAACCTAAGACCAAATAACAGTTTTTTTAAAATGCATAATAAAAAAATAACAATTAATACAAGAAATATTTAAAAAACTCATTAATAGCAGAACAATAAGATTCACAATAACTCAAACACTCATAAGTAAAAATAAAACAGCAAATATAATAGAAAATCAAAAAATCAATGGCATTGAGAATTTTTTCAATTCATGGTTTCCCTTCAATTTTGCATTAATTAAAAATTGAATTGAAATTGAAAATTGAAATTCTGAAGGAATTGTAGAGTTGAGAATAGTGATTATGAGATGTATAATGTGGATTGATGAATGTTGAATTGGAGTATTGGGTTATTGAATCTGTAAAGAATCAGTAAAAACTAAGAGGAATCAGGAAGGGAACCTCATCCATTGCGCACAAGTCCAAATAATAAAAATGCTGATCCTCGCCTCTCTTACTAACCGGTTGCATTGAACAATGATTACATTTATTCAATCAAGACACATTATTCAAAATATGTTTTGATAACATTTCCAATCTCGCATTATGATGATTATAATTGTATTGAAGTTTTAATTTTTTTTTTTTTAAAAAAATTCAAACTTTTTTAATCTTTTTTTCAAGTTAGTTCAGCCTCTTTCCTAAGTTTTTGAGCTTCAGAAGTTGGTCAATATCATTATTAGTTTGAATTTCATCGTCATTTAGTTAATATCCAATACTTCTTCATCGTCATTTAGTTGATACGTGAAGCACCTTTCAAGGATGAGGATGGTTTGTTTCCTTGTGATTAATTGAAATCACCAAAGAAGAAATTAGAGAAGTTAACCATTTAAAAAAGCAAAAAAGAACAATTTATAGAAAGAACAATTTATAGAAAAAGCAAAAAAGAACAATTTCTAGAGATGAACATAGAGAGGAAATTAGAAATGTTAACAAAAAGCAAAAAAGAACAATTTATCGAGAAAATGGAAATAGGTTAGCCAACATTTTAAATGTTCTAGTCCATTAAAGACAATGAGACTTAGAACAGCTCTCAAAAGAAGGGTGACCAACCCTGAGGTAAACCATTTCATAATTATCCAAACAATTCCATTAGTTTCACTTTAATAATAATATAATAATCTCTAGGCAAAGAACTTCAAACCTAATGATGAGAAGAAAGAAGAAAGAGAGGAACCTATTGAAATTGATGTTGATAATGAGAAGGAAGAAAATGAAATAATGAAGAGCTTTTACAAAATCCTCAAAACTGATTTCCGATGCTGCTATTAACAAAATAATTCGTATGATAGTACCTATTGATGTGAGAGCATATCATACCGATGCTTTCACATTAACAAAATCCAAGGTCCAATTTCCACTACTTAAAGCAAGCTTGAACTATTCAGTATTTTTTTTTTTTGTTTTGTTGCTTTTTTTTTGAAAAAAAAAAACCTTTCATCATTCTGATCATATCTCTTTCACTAGATAAAGTATTTCAACTACATTATTTTGCCTATTTGCGAACAAAACCACTTCAAATTAGTTGTAATTAAATGCGGTAACGAACTTGAGGTGATGAGACAAACTCAATTTTGGAACAAAATATCCAACAAAGCAAAAGACTAACCGGAAATGAACTTGATCCTTTGAATAAAAATTCCAGGATGATCCTTCCAAAAAAAACAAATAAATTTAAAAAAATAAGTTGGTGGAACCCGAAAGAAATTTGAATAATGCAAAAAAGCACATGAATCCATAGAGTAGAGTGATGCACACAAAGACTCCTCTTAACCATTATCAAAGACAAAAACTCCCATACAAAGCATATTGTAATGAAGTATGGACAATAACATCAACCTAGTTCAATCAGTCCACACGAATTGAGATCTCTATTGGTTTCTGTTTTTGCAAAAAAAGCTTCAAAAAAAAAAAAAAAAAAAAAAAAA
>Ga0209960_1002629_pt1 | contig 17406 bp, 18 predicted proteins | sample ThiBiot_500_plan_2_FD_183947 | JGI IMG/M metagenome (GOLD analysis project Ga0209960, IMG submission 183947) | Wastewater bioreactor microbial communities from Cape Town, South Africa - Thiocy_expt_500_plan (SPAdes) | ecosystem: Engineered > Bioreactor > Thiocyanate-remediating >...
CCAGTAAACGAATATAAATAAGAAAAGCCAAACCACATCCACAAAGTGCCAATACCAGGCAACTCCTTCAAACGCAAAATGGCGCTCTGGAGTGAAATCCCCCCGTTTGCATCGGAAAAAAATCACGATAAGCATGATAGTACCGATGGTCACGTGCAAGCCGTGAAAACCCGTGAGCATAAAGAAAGTTGTACCATAAATACCTGATGCCAGGGTTAAACCCATTTCTGTATAAGCCTCATGATATTCATAAGCCTGACAAATTAGGAACAAAACGCCAAGGCCAATAGTCAGCAACATTCCCGTTAATAATTGTTTTCTTTTATCTAATTTTAAGGCCCAGTGTGCCCAGGTAATAGTGACCCCTGAGGTCAGAAGAATAAGTGTGTTAATTGCAGCCAAACCCCAAGCGCCCATTGCTTCATGAGCCCCAGCAAAGACTTGATTATCAGGGTTATGCAGTACGGGCCAGCCTGCCTGAAAATTAGACCACAGGGTATAATGGGTAATCGGATGCATCTCCCCGCCTAATAAGGGGACAATCCATAAACGCGCATAAAATAATGCTCCGAAGAAAGCACCAAAAAAACAAACTTCTGAGAAAATAAACCAACACATTCCCCAACGGAAGGAACGGTCGACCTGCAGATCGTAAAGACCTTTGCCGTTTTCGTAAATAACCTGACCAAACCAACCAAACATCATAAAAGTAAGGATCATTAATCCGGCAAAGAAAATGTACGGACCATACCAATCGTTATGCAACCATGAAGCGGCACCAACCAGGAGGGTTGTCAATCCGCATGAACCCACTAAGGGCCAGTGACTGGGCTTGGGGACATAATAAGTACCGTGTGCTCCCATTATTTTTAGTCTCCTATTGTAATAATAAGTACCATGCTTCGGCGAGCATGTCAGGTTTTTCCAGTCACATCAAATAAAGTATATGATAAAGTGACTTCATTAATTTCTTTGGGTAAATCAACGTCTAAGTGAAACAATAAGGGCATATTCATCGCTTCATGCCCACCCAGCGTTTGTCGCGTAAAGCAAAAACACTCCGTTTTTTTAAGGTATTTGGCCGCGATCCCAGGGGTTACACTGGGAATAGCTTGCACCGACATGGGATGTGCTGTTTTATTTTCAGCATAAAAATCCAGCTTCACTACTTCACCCGGATGAACTTTGAGCTTTTTAACTTTAGGGTAAAAAGCCCAAGGCACACTGCTGTTATTTGTAGCTACAAATTCGACCATAACCTCGCGAACTGTATCCACTTTAGCCTTACTTACATCATAGACCACTGCCTCTGCGCGCGTTTTACCGTTGATGCCTAAACTCTGACAAAGGCTATTATAAATAGGCACTAAAGCAAAGCCGAAGCCAAACATGCCGATCACCGTTATACCCAGAATAATTAATAACTTCTGGTGAGGACTTTTATTATTCATTACAACTTAACCTTGACACTTGAGCTTTCAAGCCGGAATCTCTGGTGGCGTTGTAAAGCTATGATAAGGTGGAGGAGAAGGTAGAGTCCATTCTAAACCTTGTGCGCCTTCCCAAACCTGATCCGTTACCACATCTTTATTGGTTCCTCTTTTACGTACTGTAGCGATCACATTGTATAAAAACAATAATTGCGAGAAACCAAAGATAAACGCTCCAATTGTGGCGATCACGTTAAAGTTCGTGAACTGCAATGCATAGTCTGGAATTCGTCTAGGCATACCGGCAAGACCAAGAAAATGCATAGGGAAAAAGGTTATGTTGACTGAGATTACAGAAAGCCAGAAGTGCCACTTACCTAATGTCTCGTTATACATATGACCAGTCCACTTGGGCAACCAATAGTAGGTCGCGGCAATGAGGGAGAAAATAGCACCAGGGACTAAGACATAATGAAAATGTGCTACGACAAAATAACTGTCTTGATATTGGAAATCAGCTGGAACTAAAGCAAGCATCAAGCCCGTAAAACCACCAATCGTGAATAAAAATACGAAAGCGAGAGCAAAAAGCATCGGTGTTTCAAAGGTCATTGAGCCTTTAAACATGGTACTAACCCAGTTAAATACCTTAATTCCGGTTGGCACGGCAATGAGCATGGTGGTATACATAAAAAAGAGCTCTGCACCCAAGGGGATACCGGAAGTAAACATATGATGTGCCCATACTATAAAGGAAAGCACAGCAATACTCACGGTAGCGTAAACCATAAAGTGGTAACCAAAGAGTGGCTTACGGCTAAAGGTTGGGATAATCTCGGAAATTACGCCAAAGGCAGGCAAAATCAATACATATACCTCTGGATGTCCGAAGAACCAGAATACATGTTGAAATAAAATAGGGTCACCGCCACCTGCCGCACTGAAAAAACTAGTACCAAAATGGCGATCGGCTAACATCATCGTCACCGCACCTGCAAGTACCGGCATAATTGCGATTAATAAAAATGCGGTGATTAACCAGGTCCATACGAACATCGGCATTTTCATTAAAGGCATACCAGGTGCACGCATATTTAAAATAGTCGCAATAATGTTAATCGAACCCATAATAGAAGACAGTCCCATCATGTGCACGGAAAAGATCATAAAATCCGTACTTGGCGGTGCATATTCCGTAGATAAAGGCGCATACATTGTCCAACCAAAATTAGGACCGCCGCCGGCATGGAACATCGTCGAAAATAACAAAGTAAATGCAAATGGTAGAATCCAAAAACTCCAGTTATTTAGTCGCGGTAATGCCATATCTGGCGCCCCAATCATCATGGGTATTTGCCAATTCGCCATACCGGTAAAAGCTGGCATAACTACACCAAACAGCATGACCAAGCCGTGCATCGTCGTCATTTGATTAAAAAAATTGGGGTCGACAAATCGATGACCTGGCTGAAATAACTCTGCTCGAATCACGAGGGCCATCCCACCCGCAATAAAAAAGCTAACCATCGCCAACCAAAGATATAACGTCCCTATATCTTTATGGTTGGTTGTAAATAACCAACGCTTTACAAAACCGGAAAAACCTTTTCCTTGCTCTGGGCCATGATCATGATGGGCTTCATCATGAGCTAATATATGATTCATTGTAAACCTCCAGCTTGTGCTTTATTAACCATGGTGGGTTTAATATTTGTCTTCTCTCGTTCAGCTGCAACTTCTGCTGGTTGCACCGTATCATCTGTATTATTAGCCCATGCATTGCGCTCATAGGTGACAATCGCTGCGATTTCTTCATCCGTCAATTGATCTCTATAAGCCTGCATTGCTGAGCCGGGTATGCCATTGAGTATTAGATCGATATGGCGGCTAATGGGTTTGCCTACAGCCACCGAACTCCCTTTTAAAGCGGGGTATAGTGGTGGTAATCCTAATCCATCAGCACGATGACAGGCTGCGCACATTTGCTCATACTTGTCTTTACCTAAAGTCATCAACTGTTCTTGAGTTAATGCTTTTTGATCTGCAGGCTTATCTACTGTTTGTGCATATTGATCCTGCTTTTGAGTCTGCGCAGCTATCCATTGTTGGAATTCAGCCTCGGTGACTGCCTTAACTACAATCGGCATAAAGCCATGATTGATTCCGCATAACTCAGCACATTGTCCGCGATAAGTTCCAGGTTTTTGAATCGTTGCCCAGGCTTCGTACATAAATCCAGGGATAGCATCACGCTTAATTCCCAGCTCAGGAACCCACCAGGAATGAACGACATCATTGGATGTGACTAAGAACCGGATTTTTTTATTTACGGGAAGCACCAAGGGTTTATCAACTTCCAATAAATACCACTCATTTTTCTCTTGTTGATTGCGAATTTGTGCATAAGGAGTGGAAAGATTACTATAATAACTAATGCCCTGATCAAGGTATTCATACTGCCAACGCCATTGCGAACCCACAATTTTAATTGTTACCTCAGATTGTTTCGTATCATTCATCCGGATTAAAACTCGGGTTGCTGGAACGGCTAAGCCAACCAAGATTAGAAAAGGAATAATAGACCAGATTAATTCCAGGCGAGGATTATCATGAAATGCTGCCGGTTTATAACCCTTTGACTTACGATGATGAATCAAAGAATAAATCATGACGCCAAAAACAATCACACCTATGATGGCACAAACAACCATACAGACCATGTGGAGATGATAAACGTCTTTGCTAACTGGCGTTACCCCTTCATACATATTCAGCTGCCAGTTATCTGCTTTGGCAAATAGGGTTTGACTCGCAGTTAATGCCCCAAGCAGCATTGGCAATCTACAGATTATTGACCTGTTTAACATCCCAATTCCTCTTTTTCTTATATGAAGCCAGATATCTCTGGCAATTACATTTACTATTTAGTCATCTGGGCCAAATTAAGGCCCAGAGTTTTACCACAACGAGTAGTTTCCTTCAGATTTGGATTTACTCACCATGTATTTTATGGCTTCAATAACTTCATCGCCGGAACATTGTTTACACGCACCCTGCTGTGGATGGGTTTTACCCTGTAACACGTTGCCAATGAGTACATCCATGTTTTTTGCAATCAATGGTTTCCATACCTCTTTGTCACCAATTTTCGGGGCACCATTTTTACCTTCATTGTGGCATACAGCACAGTTGGTGTTATAAATTGTCTCACCATTGGCCGGGAATTTTTTGGCGCCGCCCTTTTTTAGATCCGCACGTTGTCCGCGAGTAAGCGATTTATCCAGGATATAATCCACAGCAGAAATAATATCATTATCCGAACAGGTGACACAGGCACCCTTGACCGGCATAGAGTTATAGCCATGAATAACTCGCTCATAGAGTCCATGTAACCCGCTGGTTTTTAAACGATTGTACCAATTATCAGGATCGCCAATTAACGGAGCACTCATAGCGCCATCTTGATGACAAATGGTGCAAACCTGATCATAAACCTGTTTCCCGCGCGCTAATGACGGCGGAGCATTCGATGGCTTGAGCGCCAATGGGTCTGGACTCTCGACTGTTTTCAAATAAACAGCGATTGCCATAGTATCCTCATCGGTCATGTACATTAAGCTGTTATGATTTACCTCAGCCATCGGCCCTGCTACAGGTCCAGCATTATTAATCAATTGGTTGTGTTTGAACACATGAGTGACTTCTTCATGAGTTGCTGTCGCCAGCCCCTGTTTCGTTATATTCGGTGCCCAATAGCCATCAACGAATGTTCCTGTGAGATAGAATTTATTCTTAGGCGCCCCAAGTGGATTCAACGGAGTATGGCACATACTGCAGTGGCCTAAACTGTCAACAATGTAGCGTCCACGATTCCACTCAGGAGATTGACTTTTATCATAGACAAAATCACGATCCTCTGGAAAGAAGAAGAGGAAGTTCCAGCCCCACAAACTTAAACGGGCTCCAGGAACGTTAAAGGGGAAAGGCAATGATTTATTTTCTTGTTTCACCGGTGGAATGCTCATGAAATAGGCGTACAGTGCACGCGCATCGTCATCGGTTACCCTTGAGAAATAGTAATAGGGGAAAACAGGGAAATAATTACGCCCCTTAGGATCCCGTCCCTCTTTTAGGGCTCGGATAAAGTCTTTCTCCGTCCAATTACCAATTCCGGTCTCTTTATCAGGAGTTATGTTTGGACTGTAAAAAGTACCAAAGGGGGTATTGAGCGGTAACCCACCGGCATAAGCAGGCGTTCGCGCTTCAACATTCGTGTGGCAGGAGATGCAATCACCCATTTTTGCCAGATATTCGCCGCGCTTAATCAATTCCTGTTGCGCCCCTTCAGCAGGGGTTGTAGGCGGATAAGCAGGGTAAAAGCCATGAATTAGCTGTAATTTTTCCGGTGCAGTTGCAGGTGCTGCGGGTGTATTCTCAGCCTGTACTGTGCATCCCGTGCTGATTAATACTAATGCTAGTGCAATAGAAATCAGGTTTCTTGTCAACAAAGAGCCCACGCCCCCTCCTATTTGTTCTTATTTTGTACGCTTCTCATCAGGAGATAGAATAACTGTCGCATTTTATACTCTACAACGAATAACTTGCAATGTTATAATGATAATCTTCCTGCTAAATCATCAATAAACGATTATGTCTGTCTATTTTAATGGCCTTATTTTAGGTTTATCGCTCATTATTGCCTTAGGCCCGCAAAATATATTTCTCATCCGGCAAGGTGTTCAGCGCAACCATGCCCTATTGTCCGCGACGATTTGTTTTATTTGCGACATGATTTTAATTGCGGCAAGCGTAACTGGATTACATGAATTGTTTATAATGCATCCAACACTACAGCTGTGGATGCTGCTTGCGGGTGGGTGCTTTTTGTTATTCTACGCCCAAAAAACATTACAAAGCGTTTTTAAAACAATGATTAATACGGACGAGGAGCAGTTGGAGCCAAAGAAGCGATTCCAAATAATTTTGCTCGCCATGGGTTTTAGTCTTCTGAACCCTCATGCGATCATTGACTCACTGGTTATTATTGGTGGTGGGAGTAGTCAATATCCTGATCAGCGCTTATTTTTTCTCATGGGCGTAATTACTTCCAGCCTACTCTGGTTCAGTTCTTTAACTTTCACAGCACGTTTTTTTTCCGAAGTTTTGGCTCGTAATGCAGTATGGAAAGGAATTGAATTGGTCAGCGGAAGTTTGATGTTGTCTATTGGATTAAAATTAATGTACGAAGGAACGAAATTGGTCTGGTATTAACCAGAAAAGAAAGGGCCAATCAGTGTGTCGCCAATTGACCCAGTGGAATGACACATAGCAAGTCCAACCTCGCAGAGGTAAATATCTCATAAATGGCATCATTATGTCAATGCCTTATCGAGCTCACTCGCTGGACTTTCTTATAAGTTTATCTTCGCCTGTGATTCATCAGAAGACCCAACAGATAGTTGCTTGAACCTCTTTATCATTTCTTCTGCGTAGTCTGGTTGTTGCAATTTGGTCAAATCCAAATTATACACCATGCTATAAAATTCGCTGGTTTTATCCTGTCGTCGGTTAAAAAAGGCATCAAACCAATTAGACTTCGGACTATATCTTTTCTTCACAATGGATACTACTTGGTCCAAAAGTAAGTCTTCGGGCTGATAATAAGTCTGCATTAATGCCTCCTGCATCTTTTTAACCCCCTCAGGCATTTTCTCCCTAAACAGTACGCCAGTACAAATCATCCGCAAGGTGGTTATTAATTCTCGCTTTAAATTTGCGAGGTTTCTATCATTCGTGCTTGAAAGAGTTAATTCGATATTCTTTTCAGTCATTCGCTCAAGCATGGGGTTGATTTGCTCAATATGGGTGATTGTTTCTGGATGAATTTCTATCTGTAAATTAAAATCGTCAAGTGTGGTCTGTTGCAGCTCTACCAAAGTAGTCACTAAAGTTGCATCGAAGCAGTATCCGACCAAGGTGATTTTTTGTTGTGTGGGAGAAGGCAATATCTGATCGAGGCGCCCCCTCTGGATGAATGGGAATACTTCTTTATGCAAGTGGTCCAAAGTTGCTTCAAAAGATGCCATTGACGATAAGTCAATAAAGAAAATAAGTTGATGATCTTTCAATTGCTCATATTTTAATTGCGTATATTTTATTGCAAGATTACCCACATTGAGATTGTGATAGATTTTTAATGAGCCTACATTAAATTCATGTTGCGCATCGGCTTCGGTAACGGTCTTAGAACGAATGTACCGAAAATTCTCATTTTGGCCTTTGAAAAAAATAGCATCGGTGACTGTATCCTTTAGTCCAAATAAACGATAACTAACAATAATTTCTTCATGACGCGGATCGTAAAGATATCTCACTTTTGGGCTCAATAAATACCTTAGTGCTCAAACTATAAACAAACAAATCGCTTATGTAAAGAGCTGCTGCTGTTTTAAATCATCGCTGGATAAATTCACCCCCATTGAGGTGAATTAGTTGAGCCATTGCGTATAGTGGGCTAAAATAGGTCTTTTTACTATTCGAATAACTTATGTTCTACGGTGACACCATCCACGAAACACGGCAGATGTTTTTTTCTAGCTGGCAAAAATATGCCAATAATGAACCTCTTTTACCATTAGAAAATGAACTGGTTCAGGTTATCCTGGCGCATCCAGAGTATCATGCAATTCTTAAAAATCAGGAGCAATTTCAAGCTCAGAACTATTACCCTGAACTGGGTGAAACCAATCCTTTCTTGCATATGGGATTACATTTAGCAATTAGAGAACAGATCGCCACCAATCGTCCTCAAGGCATTCAAACCGTATATCAGCGTTTACTGTTAAAATACACCGATGCACTCGCAGTAGAACACCTCATGATGGAACAGCTCGCCGAATGTCTTTGGCTCGCTCAGAAAAATAATACACCACCCGAGGAGCAGGCCTATCTTCAAATGCTTTCTGGGCTCTAATAGTCTTGTTTAAGATTTCCTTAATTTTAAGTTGTTAAAATAAGTACACGTAAACAACACAAGATGAATCATGCCTATTGTTGCTTCTTTAAAACGGGAAACCCCTTCAAAGTATATAAATTTTTCTGTTGACTCTGAAAATCGTCCGCTTGTGGTTCGAGGCTATACTATTCAAGGCCTGCCCTTTCAAATTTTAGTCAATGCAAAATCAGAAAAAGAGGGCCGCAAATTTATTTATGAATGCATTCTGCCGCGTATCGATCAGCGCTATAGACATCGCTACTTATGGTGCGGATAGAGCAGGTCTTGTGACTGAGTTATTGGTGGCAGAAATTGCGCGAGCGGAACAGGCACAAGCCATTAATTACATGAATTTTGTTTGTGCGAGTGAATTTGAAAACAATATACTGTTATCGGGTTTTGGATTTGGTGCGGGTGGCGTGCTCATCAGCAGAGCAAACCAAGAACCTTACCAGCCCCTCAGACAAGATAAAAAGCGTATGTCAAAAACTATCAGCGATGACTGCACCCAATTTTGTAAGGCAGTAAAGCGTTCCGATGAAATTATCAATTACGCAGAATTACCCAATGCCTTAATAGCAGATAATTATTATAAGTCAGATAATAGTGTAGTTAACAATGAACAAACTTTGTATATGAAACTATCCACTGATATACAAGGTGTTGTTGATATAGAAGGAACTAAACAGAATACGGCTATCGCACAAATTAAAATCCCAACTGAGGAAGAACAAATAAAAAATCAGAAGTTGTTCATTAGCCGAATTAAGCAAGCAACTGAAAAATATATCGCTTGGATGGAGCAAAATGCCAAGGGTATTCGAGGAATTCAACGTTTCTCACATTTTTTTCATGGTCACAGCGGATTGCAGCGAGCGCAACATATTTTAGATTTAATAGAAGGTAGACAAGTAGGACATAAAGCTATTTTAGAAGCCACCCAAAAAGCATTTGAAGCCTCCGGTTCACGTCAACACTCCTATAGCCGCTACCTTTTTGACGCAATCACTTTGTCGCAAACATTCGAAAATAATGTAAGTGATCGTGAATTTGCTCAGCAAAAAACTTTGTTTCAATTGAACTGATAGGTAAGTAATACGATGCTTTATATTAAAATTCCAGACAATTGGGAATATGACCCAATTAATTATGATTTTGATGCGCTAACCAGCAAAGATCCCGTAACAAATGCGATATTAGTCGTTGATTTCCAAAAAATAGTTAAAGAAGTTTTGGCGTGCTGGCCCAAAATAGAACGAGATGGCCGATTAATGAAAGCTCCATCGGTCCTAAAAAACTTTCCTAAACCGTTGGAAGGTTCTATCACTATCTATTATATAACCCCTAAAGCAAGTGAATCATTCTCATCCAAGAATCGATTTCTGATGTATCAACCCGAAAAAAATGGGGTGGGAAAATCAAAAAATTCGCGGATGCTCGCGCCTGGTGATTTACCCACTAAATCGTCAACAACATCTTATGGTATTCCCTGGTTTAAAAACCCGAACTTGACACAGCATATGTCTAAAGAAACTCTAGAACAAGCGCAGGCAAAAGGTCAAGAAAAGCGGGCAAATCTAAGGCATGATGGTGATAGTCCAGCTGTTAATTAACATTTAAAAGCTGAACGATGGCACATTATTGACCCCATCTAAGGCATTTAAATCAATCTCGGGATCATATTTTGCTGAGGATGCATAATCTTTTAACACCTGAAGCAGCCGCAGTCGCTTACCCCAAACTGCGGATGCACTTTTTCCTTCAAGATGCATAATTTCTTTAATCATTAAGTCAACTTGCGCTTTTTGCTGAGCGGGTTTCAAAACAAGCAAATCTCTAATTTCCGCAACCTCGCTACTGCATTCGTTTTTGATACTCCATCGTTTATAGACAAGTGGCGCGATGACGATGCCGTGACTCAAGACGAAACCTAAACTCGCGCCGAGTACAAAAGGACCCACTCGATAATCATCTTGGCGGCGTTGCTCTAGAAAACCGGCCACCGCAGTACAGGTAATAATTAAACCACGCTGTAATAATTCTTGAGCTGAGTAGCGATGATTGCTGACGATAAGATTACCGATACGCCTGCCGTCAATCAGATAATCACTGCATGCGGTAATAAATTCGTGTAGATTTTTCGAAAACATGATTCCCTTCATTTTAAAGAAAAGGAGCATTATTCAATTAAGTAACCTGGGAAGCAAGTATGCTATTAACGTGGCATTTATAAAATTTTGATTAGAGATTCACCGTAAGATCAGGTACTATGTTCTTTTAGATATCATATCAGCAAACATTATGACTGAATCCAAGAAAACCACTCATTTTGGTTATTCCTCAGTGAACTGGGATGAAAAAGAGAAGAAAGTTGCTGAAGTTTTTCATTCGGTCGCAGAAAACTATGATTTGATGAATGACTTAATGTCTTTCGGTATCCATCGCTTATGGAAACGTTATACTGTTGAGCTGAGTCAGGTGCGTCCTGGTCATTGTGTTCTCGATCTTGCCGGTGGCAGTGGCGATTTGACCCGGCTTCTCGCCGATAAAGTAGGAGAGCAAGGATCCGTAGTTTTGGCAGATATTAACGCGGCAATGCTCAATGTCGGTCGCGATCGTTTGTTCAATGCGGGTTTATTCAAAAATCTACATTATGTGCAGGGGAATGCTCAGTATTTACCCTTCGCGGACAATAGTTTTCACTGCATTACTATGGGCTTTGGGTTACGTAACGTGACCGATAAAGACGAAGCATTAAGGTCCATGTACCGCGTATGTAAGCCGGGTGGAAAATTACTTATTTTGGAATTCTCAACTCCAGCTATCCCTGGTTTAAAATCAGTTTACGACTGGTATTCTTTTAATATTTTACCTAAAATAGGTAAAATATTTGCACAAGATGAATCCAGTTATCAATATTTGGCTGAATCAATTCGCATGCATCCGAATCAAGAAACCTTAAAAGAAATGATTACAGCTGCAGGTTTTTCCGACTGTCACTATCATAATCTAAGCGGCGGTATTGTAGCCTTACACGTTGCTTATAAGTACTGAGTGAATTATGTTAAAAAAATACTCATTAAAAGCACTACAAATTGCCTTAAACAAGGCATTAAGCCTTGATCCGGATACCCCAGATAAATTTGCTGCCTTATCCGGAAAAACTTTAGAAATCGTGATCGCCCCCCTAAATGCCAATTTTTATATGCAATTTTCGACCAATGAACTGCTCTTATTAGATCGCTTTGATGGCCACCCAGAAACCATTATTCACAGCAATCCCATTGGTCTTATTCGCTTAAGTATTTTACCTGCATCAAAAGCACGCTCCCTATTCAATGACAAAATACGTATGTCTGGAGATATTGAACTAGGACAAAAAGTAAAACAGATTTTTGATGAGCTGGATATTGACTGGGAAGGTCATTTAGCCCATTTTACCGGTGACGTAGTAGCACATCAAATCGGTTCTTTTGTGCGACGTGGGTTAGGTTTTGGAAGATCATTTGACCGTTCCATGCGCGAAAGTATGTCGGAATATTTACAAGAAGAATTGAAAATCCTCCCTTCGCGTAATGAATTGGAAAGCTTCTATCAAGAGGTAGATGAGCTCACACTTGCTGCAGAACGCTTACAAGCCCATATCAACCAATTATTAAGCTGTCATGAAATCGATTAGAAAACTCCTGCGGATACTGCATATAAACTATATTTTAGCGCGTAATGGACTCGATCAGGTTGTGGTATCGTTACCTTTGTTTGCGCCGTTTCGTTTCGTCGTTTTTTTTAACCCCTGGAATTGGTTCCGCAGAGTACGGTTGACTCATGGCGAGGCATTGCGTAAATCCCTAGAAGAATTAGGTCCCATTTTTATTAAATTTGGACAAGCACTATCTACTCGCCCTGATATCCTGCCCCCAGAAGTCGCCTTTGAGCTGAGTAAACTGCAGGACAAGGTGCCTCCCTTTTCAGGAGAACAGGCCACAGCAATGATCACTGCGGCCTATGGCTTATCACCTTATGAAGTGTTTGCGCAATTTGATCCTGTGCCCTTGGCTTCAGCCTCTATGGCACAGGTACATGCAGCCACATTACAAACAGGTGAAGAGGTTATTATTAAAGTGCTCCGCCCGAACATGCGAAGCCTCATCGAAAATGACTTAAGCATCATGCATACCTTGGCTAAATGGGCTGACCGCTATTGGCCCGAGCTGCGACGACTAAAACCTCGCGAAATCGTTCAGGAATTTGAGCACACCCTTCTAGATGAACTTGACTTACAACGAGAGGCGGCTAATGCGGCGCAACTAAGACGTAATTTTGACCATTCTCCCATTCTCTATATACCTGAAGTTTATTGGGATTATACAAATTATAACGTCATGGTGATGGAGCGTATTCGAGGGATCCCTGTTTCGGATATTCAGACTATTAAGGCGCAGGGCATTGATTTAAAAAAACTGGCAGAACGTGGTGTAGAAATCTTTTTTACTCAAGTGTTTCGGGATTGTTTCTTTCACGCAGACATGCACCCGGGAAATATTTTTGTCTCGTATAAAAATCCCCGCGAACCGCAGTATATATGCATCGATTTTGGGATTATCGGTACTCTTAATGATAATGATAAGCGTTATTTAGCAGAAAATTTATTAGCTTTTTTCAATCGTGATTATCGCCGCGTTGCACAACTTCATGTGGAGTCTGGATGGGTTGCTCGAAATACCCGCGTTGATGAATTTGAAAGTGCCATTCGTACGGTTTGCGAGCCCATATTTGAACGTCCATTGAAAGATATTTCTTTTGCGCAAGTCGTTCTCCGGTTGTTCCAGGTGGCGCGTCGATTTAATATGGAAGTACAGCCACAGCTTGTCTTATTGCAAAAAACTTTGCTTGCCATTGAAGGTCTTGGACGTCAAATATATCCGGATTTGGATTTATGGGAAACCGCTAAACCTTTTCTGGAAAAATGGGTAAAAGAACAAATTGGTCCTAAAGCGTTTATCCACCAATTAAAACAAAATTTACCTTTTTTTACCGAACAATTACCGCATCTACCACGGTTAGTTTATGATGTACTTGAGTTAAAAAAATTACAACTTACTGCACAACAAATCGCCGCTGCCATGCAAATAGAGCAAATTAACGAGCCCCGAAAAAGAAGCAGCGACATGGCACTGGGAGCCACATTTGTTTTTCTGCTTGGCAGTCTTGCTTACCTGAGCGATTGGATGCCTGATGAGCGGTTCGGTTTATTTGCTCTTGGCGGTTTCGCTTGCACCGCTGTGTTTTTAATTATTCAACGTATAGTGAGGTTTTAACATGGGACTCAGTGGTATCAGCCCGCTTTCTTTATTATTAATTTTAATGATTATATTAGCTCTTTTCGGCTCCAATAAACTCAAGACTCTAGGTACAGATTTGGGTGAGGCCATCAAAAATTTTCGTAAAGCGATGCAGGATGAACCCCAAAAATCAAGTACAGAGAACGAGACCTCCTCATGAGCTTGGAAATACTGGTCATTCTGGTTGTAGCAATCTTGGTATTTCCACCGCAAAAATTGCCGCTTCTGGCAAAACATATGGGGTATTTACTGCGTCAGGCTAATCGCTTTAAAGCACATCTTCATTATTGGTGGGAGCAGCAGATGCACGCAGCGGAGCTTGAGGAAAACCAACGCAAGGCAGAAGCAGCGGATAAGCACTACCCCTCTAAGAAGTAGCCTTAACCATTTGGGTGCTAAAGTTTAAAAAGCGTTCCTGTAGAAACAACGAACATTTAAAAGGTCTTCTAAATCAATTGCGAAAACTCTTAAATTCAGCTCAGTATGACAAGAAGTACTTACCTTTGATGGGTAAGATGTAACGATGGTACAGCATTCTTGTCTGCAATATTTAGTTATATTTATAGTTATATCGCGGATTATAGTATTCGTCCTCTTCATCGCTGTAAGAGGCGTAATAAGCCACTTCTTGATGCAAAGCATGCGTCTGTTCAATTTCTAAACTTATTTGATCATTTTGATACTGCGTATCGCTAGTATAACTATCATCTGCAGTATGAGCAGGTAAGCGCAACTGAAGTAACATATTTTGCGTACTATCAAAACTGGTTTCGGGTTCTTGTTGTTGCAATGTCAATTGAGCTTCAAGAAACAATTCCTTCCATGCTGTTATAGCTTCCTTCATGAGCACTATGCGTCCAATCGCATCAGTTTTTAATAGATCAGCGATAATTTTAGTTGCATTTAAATGAGGCTGAGAGCCTAAACTCCAAACTCCAGCACGCAAAGCAGTATCATGACTTAAAGCTAAAAGATATAAAAGATCAACGTCATAATCTTCGTTTGATGATACTAATTTATGATGCGCTAAAAAATTTATAAAATTTTGACGTAATGTTATATCCTGTGATGTTGTTACACAACAACCTAAGTATTCATCGGAAAAAATAACAGGAGCAACCGCCACATAATGAGCATTTTTTGCCACTGATTGCACGTCAGATGGGAATGAATGATGAATCAATTCCCCAAGAGAATCTGTTAGATAGACTTGACCATTTTTTTCATAAAAATAAGACATTTTTATTCCTTTTTTATAAATTAGGAACAAATATAACAATAACTACCAATTGAGCCAAGAGGCAAATGCCTTGCCGAGCGCGCGAGGGATGACGGACTTTTTGGGAAATTTCCTTCTTGATCCTTTGATTCACTGCATTACATTTTCGGAATGAACCTCCCGACTGCGCCCTCAGACGTCATCTCGAGCCTTGGCGAGAGATCCCCTTGTGCTCGGATGAGGTGTCTAAGTATGCTTAAGCTCCCATATCAGTTCGCTGTTATTCAATCGATCCGTGCTCTGTGCAGATCACTCGCAAAAGGCTCGGGATGATGGGGACTGGTTGATTCGAAGGAGTACTGGTACTTTAAAAATTATCAATTCTTTTCTAATGTTTTACCTGCCTCACAATATCTTGCTGTTTTTTTTATATAATAACTGAAGCAATCTATATAGGATCGCTTCTCGAAGTTATGTTAATGACAGCTATGGTTGTATGGCAATCAATTATTATTTTTTCGTCAGCGTGTAAGCCTTATTCATCCGTTCATCATGACCTTTTGCCCCACCAGAGACAATCATCCCTCTATTTTTTTCATGATTTAGACGTAATTCTTTTAATTGTTCCTCAGCGTCCTTCAATTCTTGAAATAGAGAATTACGGTTAGGATTCAGTTGAGCTTTGCTTTCTTTTTTGTTTTCAGCTTCTAGCTGAGCTCGTTCATTGTTTATCGCTGTCAGTAATGTTTTATTCTTGTTGCTGATAGCGTAATCGGAGGTTGCTTTGTACAATATAGGCAGGATTTCATCATTCAACGTTTTAATTTTAACTATAAGTTTAGATACAGCTTCAGGTGCTTGTTTTGCGTAGCGAATAGAGTCCTCTTTATAGTTTTTTAGTACTTTGATAGCTACTGAATAAGCATTCTCATTTTCAGAATACAAAAAATCAGGATTCTTAATTGCTACTTTAGTTAAATCAGAACTGCTATGGCGAATTAATGTTTCTCTCTGAGTCCCTTGGCTCGGATCGTTTTCTTTAAAATTGTAGTCAATTAAGGGGCGGGCTGGTATTGATTGGCCAGAAGTCAGCGTAATAATTTTTTGAAGCGAACTGTCCGGATAATTTTTTGCAATTAATGCTCTTAATAGAGGAATTGGGTTCTTTGAGATCCCAGGTTTTACTGAATTAACCAATTCTGGGTTTTTCTTTAAGATATCTTCAATCTTTTTAAAATTCTCTTCATTTGCCTGTCCCTTACTCACTGCAGTCCATAAATCATCCAATGCTGGCATATTAGCCTCCAATAGTTATAAAATTATCCATAATAACAAAAATTACACATTCTAGGAATATTAAAATCATATTTTTTATGTTTTTCTCACGGGCGAAACGTAGATTCGTGGAAATCTTCCTCTTGTGCCAGAGGCTCTGGTGATAAACAGGTACACCATTGATTTATTGCTTCACACTTTGAGATCAGTTCTATTTCAGATTTACTTAAAGCATTGCTTATCTGAACCATGGATTCTAGTAAGGCAAACGTTAATTGAGATCTGTTATCACACGCCTGAAGCTGTTCATAAATCTTGAGAAAATATTCATATAGCTCAGGTTTTTGTGTTTCCGAATCATAATGAACTAAAGCATCATGAAAATCACTTGCCGATTGTTTTAGATTATCCAACATCTTTTCTGGCTCATGCATATGGCATTGAGCACGGTAGTTCACTTTAAATTTTACAAAAGTTACTTCTGGGGGTGTATTGAGCGAATGCTTCGGTTTACTGAGCGTTGATAGTAGATTAAATTCTTTTGCATTATCATTTACTTTATGAACTCCCACCGCACTTTGAATTGACAAAGTGGGATTAAAGTCGCGCATGGATTGTTGCCATCTTAAGGTCAAATCTTCAGATTTTTTTTCCTGAATAAGTCGATCTAATGTTTCTAGTGCAGGAGTGCATGAGCTAACCGCTTTTTCTAAGTCTTCCGCTGATGTGCCATTACGAAGAAGCTCTTGAGCTTTTTCGAGCTGGGTATATGCCTGATTATAATTTTTCCGCTGCATTTCGGATAAAGGTGTAACATTGAGCTCCAAAGCGACTTCTAAAACTTTTTGTAATCTTTGTTCGTAAGTTTTCTCAGAATTTTTCAGTAACGATTCTATTTGTATCTTAAGTCGTTCTTCTTGCACGCGAAACTCTTGCTCATTTTCGGCCAAAGCTTTTTTTGTCTCTGCGACGGCTTGGCGTTCCTCAAGATGTATGGCTCGTATGGCCGCATTGTGTCCGTTTTTTTGTAACCATCGATCGAAAAGATGGCCATATTTTTCCTCATGACGTTTTAAGGCATCGTTTTTACGAGTATAAGCCTCAATATCCGGTTTTCCATCTGGATGAGTTGTAGGCATTGCGTCA
>Ga0209960_1002630_pt1 | contig 17405 bp, 12 predicted proteins | sample ThiBiot_500_plan_2_FD_183947 | JGI IMG/M metagenome (GOLD analysis project Ga0209960, IMG submission 183947) | Wastewater bioreactor microbial communities from Cape Town, South Africa - Thiocy_expt_500_plan (SPAdes) | ecosystem: Engineered > Bioreactor > Thiocyanate-remediating >...
CACCAATTGGCTCAGATTCAGGTTCAAATCGAAATCCTTTTACTTCCATTTTAATATTAAATATTCTTTTTTTCTTTTCCATCATTTTCTTTAGAGGTTGAAATAGAAGACTTCCAACAAGATGCTAAAATGGCTGTAATATTTTTATTTTATTCTATTTATTGATTTTTTTTTTTTTTTTCTTGGCTTTTAAAACAATTTGATTGAAATAATTTCTTTAATAGACTCCATCTCCAAGGCCTTCCCCTGATCCAGCAGCTGAACAAGTTTTTTCTTTTTTTTCACTTTTTTTTCTTCTTTTCCTTTTCTTTAACTCCATTTTAATTTAGGTTTTATTTTCTATTGATGAAAATCCTGAAATACCCGAAGAAACTGAAATCCCAGATATTATTGCTCCAGTAGTCGAAAAAAAGGTTGAACCTTTTTTTTTTCAAAAATAAAAAATAATAAAAATCAATTTTTTTTAAAAAAACCAAAGGAGGTCACTCTCAAAAATGAAGATTCTTGGTCAACTCTTGAAGAAGAAAAATTACGCGAAAGTGAACATAAAATGGAAATAGAAAAACAAAAGGAAGATGAAAAACAGAAAGAAATTCAAGAACAAAAAGAGAAAGATAATCTTTGGTCACAATTTCAAGTTGGAGCCAAACAAAAAATGATCCAAGAGAAAGAATTTCAAGAACTCCAAGAACAACTTCGTATAGAAAATGAAAGAAAAGATAGAGAAAAAAAGGAAGAACTTGAAAGACAAATTAGGTTATTATTTCATTTTCTCAATATTTGTTATTTATTGATTGTTTTTTGTGGAAACTGTAATAAATAAATAAATAAATAAATATAGAGAAAAACAAAAAGAAGAAGAAGAGGAACTTGCAAGACAAAAAAGACAACAAGAAGAAGAAATTCAAAGAAGAAGAGAAGCAGCAAGATTAGCTAGAGAAAGAGCGGTTTTTTTCTTTTTCTTTTCTTTTCTTTTCTTTTTTCTTTTCTTTCTTTTCTTTTTCTTTTTTTTTCTTTTCTTTTCCTTTTTTTTTTTCTTTTTTTTAAAAAAATTCAATTAAAATTAGGAACAAGAAGAAGAAGAACAACATATGTTAGATAGCTTTCAAAAGAAGGTTGAGTATTCTTCTCTCGACGGTCTTGATTCAATGGATTATAACTAATGGAACCTCTTTACAATGTATATTAGAAAAAAAAAAAAAAAAAAATGTTATAAATACTTGACCAACTAAATTTTTTACTTTTTAATGTTTCAATTCTACATAAATTTCTTTGTTATTATACATATTTTTCATCTGTTTGTGTTTTCAAATCTTCAATGACATTCCAATCAATGTTCTGAAAAAATGGATGAGATTTAACTTCTTCAGCTCCAGTACCTCCAGATCCAAGCCTCTCCTCTACTTCTTCGTTTAATAGCTATTATTTTATTTTATTTTGAAAATTGTTTTTTAAAAAAATAAAATAAAAAATCAACTCCTTTAATTAGAGATATCGCATCTTCTGGAAGAGATCCAAAAAAATCTAAGTGATTTTGATTCAAAAATAAATCATCTTGATCTGTTATTTGATGTAAAAGCTAAAATAAAAGAAAGTTTAATGTTGAGGTTAATAAAAATGTTTGGTCTTTGAATTGGAATTACCGTTTTGGTTGTTAATTGGAAAATAATTAAACCAACAAGCCACCAATCTGAAGCTTTACTTAGTAATCCTCCTTCTTGAATTTCGGGAACTAAAATCAAGAAAAATAAAAATTGAGAAATTAAAAAATCAAAAAGAAAAAGAATTATTTGGTACCCAAATTAAGAGGTAAATAATGATAAAATGATAATCTTCCACTAAATACTTCACATTCTTTAACTAATCTCCAACAAGAATATCTAATTTTTCCATCTGGACATAAAATTAATTTATCAAGTGCAATGTCCCTATTACAAAAAAAAAAAAAAAAAAAATTCAAACATGCAAAGGAGATCCTTAGAATGTAAACATTCAACAATCACAATAATTTGGGCAATTAAATATTTAATTTCATCCATTGATATTTCATTTAGATAATGTTGTAGTTGATTCAATGGTTTTCCATCAATAAAATTTTTGATACAAAACCAATTTTCATCTGCTAAGAAACAATTTGTTGGAGGTACAATGAGTGAACAATTTAAATTTCGAATTTCTTGAGCATTTTCAAGAATATTTAAAGCAAAGCATTCTTCTATTGATCTCATTGCAAACATTTGTTGTTGTTTTTTGTCTCTAACTTTCATTACCTATTTTTTTAAAAAAAATTTTTTTTTTAAAATTTCAAAAATTCAAAATAAATGTTCATTCAATCTATAAATGACAAATTCAAAAAAAAAAAAAAAAGTTACATTAGTTAAGGATCCATGTTCATCTAAAAGTGTATGAACTAAAATGAATCTTTCAAATGAAATCCCTGATTTTAAACTTTGAATTCTTTGTTTTTGAAGTAAAACGGTCTTTTTTTTGGTTTCAAGGATTAGATATACTTAGTTTTTATTTTAAAAAAAATAATTGAAGAAATAAAAAAAAACCTTTGCAAAAATGTTAACTCCTAAAAATTCAAAAAGTAAACGAAGATATTGATCATTTGGAGAATTAATAATAAATTGAAGATATGTATCAAGTCCAGATTTCCTTTTTTCAATGAATTCAATTGAAGAGTTAGTTTTTTTTCCAGACTTAAATTTTTCTTTTGGAGGTAAACTTGGAGTTCCAGATAAAAATTCTACAACTTTTGAATGAAGAACTTCAAATTCACTATATCTTCGATGAGTGAACCATGATCCAATATTAGCTTTTATATCAATTTTATAAACCTAATTTTGATTATTTTTTTTTTTTTTCAAAAAAGAAGAACTGATTGTAATTATTTTAAAAGAAAGAAAGATAGATATAGATAGATAAATTTTTACAATATGTGGTTTTGGAGTTGTTCTTTTTTCAGCCTTTGTCACCTTTGCAGAGAAAATTTTACCTAAAAGAATCAATCAATTTTATATTAACTATAAATAAATCTTTTTGAATCAAACTTACATTCATTCATCTTTTTAATTCTATTTAGTACTTGATTGATTAGGGCTGATTTACAAAATTATTCAATAAAAGGGGCGAATATCAAACAAAGTCTAACACTAACTATCTAAACTATTTAATAATAAATACTTATAAATTAGAAATTCAAAGAATGAGATAGAAAAAGAGACAGGTTTACTATGAACTGAACCGAAAAATTGAATTGAAAACAATGCCTTTCTATTCAAATTGCCTCCTTCCTCTTTCAATAAAAGCTTCCTATTGAATTTTTGAAAGAATTAGTATGTTTTATCTAACAAATATAACAACAATATTCAAGTTATCGTTTGAGTATTATCTCATCAATTTGTTCTATTGCGCAGTTTGTTTTGAGTATTTTACTAACATCCACGGATCCAAATATATTATTTATGCGTTATTTTATTCAAAATCAATAGAATCAAAAAATAAAATCTCATCAAATCAACATTGTAGTTTATAAAAATGGATCAAGAAAGATGATGTTGATTAGAAAAGAGATACCTCTATCCAAGTGAAACAGAAGATGATAGGCGGCGCAGATAGGGTGGTTTGACTTGGAAAAAATTTAAAGAAAATTGGCGGGAAAAAAAAAACTTTGAAAAAAAATCAACAATCAATTAGATCCTCGTTTGAGATCCTTTACATGCAATAAGTTGGAAAAGCAATTACTTATAAGTTTGATGCACAAACTTGCAATCTTAATATTTTTTATGTGAGGAGGAAAGTGACTTTACAAGTAGAAGTAGAAGTAGAATAACAAAAAAAGAAAGAAAAAATCGATAGAAGTGATATTTAGAAAGTAAATGGAAGAAGAATTTTTCTATGCCTGTGAAGATGGAAAAGTGGAAGATGTTATAAGATTACTTCAAAATGAACAAATTAACATTAATTGGCAAAATGAGTCTTATTCTTTACAAACACCTTTTCATAGAGCTTGTGAAAAGGGATATATTGAAGTTGTGAAGTTGTTATTGAATGATGAAAGAGTTGAGATCAGTAAAGTCGATAAATATGGTTTTACATCACTTCATATTAATATTAATTGTGAAACTGTTATTAAATGATGAAAGGGTTGATATTGATAAAGGAACAGATATTGGTAGAACATCTTTCCATATTGCTTGTTTAAATGGACATATTGAAATCGTGAAATTATTATTAAATAATAGAATTGATATCAATAAAGCAGATGATGATGGTTGGACACCTTTTCATAGTGCTTGTTCAAATGGATATATTGAAATTTTGAAGTTGTTATTAAATGATAAAAGAGTAGATCTCAATAAAGAAGATAAATATGATAATACACCCTTTTTAATTGCTTGTCGAAATGGAAAAACAGAAGTAGTGAAATATCTGTTAGAAAGTGAAAGAACAATAGATATTTATAAAAAAGATAATAAACATGGAAAATCTGGACTTAATTGGGCGAGAGAAAATGGAAATACAGATATTGCTGAATTAATTGAAGCATTTCAAAAGAATCCAAATGAAACAAGAGCTAAATTGACAAAAGAACTTGCAATCTGTAAATTTTTTTATTTTGACTTTTAATTTTTTAATTAAATTAAACTTTATTTAGATGAAATGCAAATACAACTTTGGAAAGCGTGCTCAGATGGAAAAGTTGAAGATGTTATAAGATTACTTCAAAATGAACAAATTAACATTAATTGGCAAAATGATTTTTTCTCTTTAAAAACACCTTTTCATACTGCTTGTGGAAATGGACATATTGAAATTGCGAAAATATTTTTAAATGATAATAGAGTTGATATCAATAAAGCAGATAATACTGGTTGGACACCTTTTAATATTGCTTGTCAATTTGGACATATTGAAATTGTGAAATTATTATTAAACGATGAAAGAGTTGACATCAATAAAGCAAATAATTATGGCTCAACACCTTTTTATATTGCTTGTGAACAAGGATATATTGAAATAATGAAATTATTATTGAATGATAATAGAATGGTTGATATCAACAAAACAACTGGTTATTATACAAAGGGTGCAACACCTTTTTTTATTGCTTGTGAAAAAAGACGTGCTAATATTGTGAAAATATTGTTAAATGATAATAGAGTTGATATCAATAAAGCAAATAATGAAGGTATAACACCTTTTTATAGTGCTTGTTTCAATAGACATATGGAAATATTGAAATTATTATTAGATAGTAATAAAGTTGATATCAATCAAGCAGAAAACAAATTTGGTTGGACCCCTTTTTATTTTGTGTGTTATCGAAAATATATTGAAATAGTGAAATTATTATTAAATGATAAAAGAGTTGATATTAATAAAGCAAGTAAGCATGACGCAACACCTTTTTATATTGCTTGTCAAGAAGGAGATATTGAAATTGCGAAATTATTATTAAATGATAAACGAATTTCAATCAGGAAGAAAACAAAAGAAGGAAAAACTGCAATGGATATCGCAAAAGAATGGAATCGCTCAGAAATAATAAAACTAATTAAAGAATTTGACACAGGTAATTATAATTCACAAATTAGAATCATAAATATAAAAATCAAAATCAAAAATAATAGATCAAAGGCACCTAGAATATTTAGAAACATTTCAAAATTCTCCCTTCTTTTGTATTGAAAATGAAGCGATCAATAAACAAGATTTTCTTATTTTAAACGAATATTTAAAAAGCAATAATAACATCAAAGAATTAAGGTTATTTATTGATTTATTTCCTTCTTGATAAATATTTAAAAGTTTTCAAATCTAGATTAATAAATTGTGATTTGACACCTTCAAGTCTTCTCGAAATCTTGAAAACTTTAATTTTGAAGTATGAAAATTTGCAATTGAGCAATATCCAAAGCATCGAGTAATTTTTTTTTTTTTTTTTTTGGCTCAAATTTGAATACATTTCATCAGAAAATCATAATAATTGAATAGAATTGATAATATAAAATTGGAATCAACAGAAGGATTAGAAATAATACCAATTGAAATTAGAAATCAAGGGACAAAAGCAATTGTTCAATATATTTTAGATTTATGTAAATCACCAAATTCAAATCCACTTTATCGAACAAAATTAATGGTTGTTGGTTATGAAAATGTTGGTAAAACTACAATTTTAGATTGCTTATTTCCTTTGATTAATATCATTGAAGTTCCTAACTTTTTTGGTTTCAATTCTGAATATTATTTTTCACTTGAAGGAAAATATTTAAATCAATATCATGAAAGAAAATTACATAAACAATATATTTTTGAAAATAAGGAATGGAGTGTGACGAAAAAAGTTAGAAAGAAACTATTTCAAGATAAAAATGATTATGGCATTGAAATTGAGAGAATTAAAAAGTTGAAGGAAGTTGTAGAGTTATATTTTGAAGATGAAGAAAGGAGGGATTTATGGTTTGAAAGAATTTTGAAATTAGTTTCAAATAAAGCAACTCATGGAATTGAAGTGAATACTCACATTTGGAATTCTTCAACACTCAATCAACTTCAAAACAAAAATCTTGAGGAAAAACGAAATGGAAATGATGAAAAAAAAGATAAAGATAAAGAAGTAGAATATTCAACATGGGATTTTGCAGGACAAAATGATTATTATAATACACATCATTATTTTTTATCAAATAGATCAATATTCTTAGTATTATATCGAATGGATAAAGGAATTAAAGGATTGGAAAGTTTGGATTTTTGGTTAAAATCACTTTCATCTCATTTAAATCAAAATTATTGTGATGAGAATGGAAAACCATTTTATTCAATTATTATTGTTGGTACTTTTTTGGATTCAATTATTAATAATAATCAAAATGATGTGGATAAAAATTTGAGACAAACCAAAATAATGGAAATATATGATAAAAATGGATTGAAATCCCCACCATTTTATTTTGAAGTGAGTTGTTCAACATTGGAAAATATTGATGAATTAAGAGAAATTATATTTAATAATTCATTAAGTCATTCATATATGGGAGAAAATGTTCCAGTTGGATATTTAACAATTGAAAAATCAATTTATGAATTAAGAAAATTGAAACAAAATCATCCAATTATTGAAATTCAAGATTTAATTGATCATACCCAAACACAATATCAATCACAATCATTTGAATTTGATATTGAATTTGTGAAAAGAGGATTAAAATTATTACATGAATGGGGAATTTGTATTTATTTTGATGAACCAATTGAATTATCAAATATTATTGTTTTGGATCCACAACATTTCACAAAGAACATATTAGGAGATTTATTTAAAGCAGATGAATCAATAAGGAAATTAAGAGTAAATGGAATTATTGATTATTCTCAATTAAATAGGATTTGGAATGGACCTACAAATTTAATTGAAACTTATTTATCTTTATTAGAAAAATTTGAAGTTTGTTTTATTTTGGAAGACCAACAAAAGGGAAATGAAAGTAAAAAGAAAAGCGAAAATCAAAAGAAACTTATAATTCCAAATTTACTTTCAGAAGATAAAATCAAAATAATTGAAGAAAGATTAAGAGAGAAATGGCCAATAACAATCCCAAGAGGAGAAATTGAAATTGAAAGGATATTTTCATTTAATCAAGTTCCAAGTGAAATGGTTTCTAGATTATTGGTTAGATTTCATGATAAAATAGTTGATAATATCATTTGGAGAAGAGGTGTACTATTAAAACATGTTAATAAGGAGAATGAAAATGAAAATAGAAATGAAAATAAGAATGGAAATATTTTATGTTTACTGGAAGTTAAAATGGAAGAAAATTTATTTGAAATTAGGATTAGAGGAAAAGAAAGAAAAGAATGTTTAGAAATGATGAAATATATTGATCAAGAAGTGAAAATTGTCAGTGAAAATTATAAAGGAGTGAAATGGAAAGAATGTGTTAGATCTCCTCATTTTTCAAAGGGATTAATTGATTTAAATGAAGTAATTGAAGATTGTAATTTAGAATTAAAAGATAGAAAATTAATATGTCCAATTACTCACTTTCCAATTTATGGTGAAGATTTATTATTCAAAACTGGTTTACTTGATTCTTTAGATTCTCAAAATAATATTGGTATCTTTTTTTTGGTATTCTTTAAGTAATCAAAATAATACTGGTATATTTTTAATTTCTTTTCTTTTCTTTTCATTCTTTTTTTTAAAAAAAAATTAATAATGAAAATAACCAATAAATTAATCAGGAAATAATTATTGGAATTACAGTTATGAAAATCAAAATCAAAATGAAGGAAATCAAAAAAGTGAAACAGAGATAATTTTTGAAAATTCGCAATTAAATGAAAAAGAATATGAAAAAGTTGAGTATTTATTGAAATTTTTTGGATTTAATATGTCAAAAATTGATAAAGTTATTGGAATTGAAAATAAAGAATGGAAGAAATCATTTGAAGTTCGTGGGAAACAAATCTATGGTCAACAAAAAGATACTCCAAGTCTATTTAAAAGAGAAAATTGGATTGAACAATCAGAACCAGAATTAAGAAAATCATTTATTCAATATTTGGGTGATTATATTTCAAAATTTAGAAAACTTGGATGGAATCATGGAAATAATGTAAAATTTAATTATTTCTTTCACCCAAAATTTTTTTTTTCTTTTTTCTTGTAATTAATTAAAAAATGTAGTCATTTGTGATTCCAATGATTCAAGGAACAACTGAAGATGCTGCTTGGAGAATTTGTATCTTTTGTTTTATTCATTCAAACCCAAAATTTAATTTGACAAAAATCTCAAACAGGTGATAATGGATTTGGAACTGTTTGTAAAGTTGATGCTGGTTATTATTCACAAGGTTTTTTTTTTTTTTTTTTTTTTTTTTTTCTTTTCCTAATTTGAATTAACTGGACAAAAATAATGAAGGAGTTTATGTTACATCCAAAGTAGAATATGCAGAGAAATATTGTCCAAAGAATCCCAAAGTACTTGTGATTGGATTTGTGATAGTTGGGAATCCATTTCCAGTGATTGAACATCCATTTAAAGATCAAAAGAATTATCTCGGTAAACCAATCAATCCTGGTTATCAATCTCATTTCACTCTTGGTATTCTATTTTTCCCACTTTTCCTTCTTCTTTTTTTTTGAAAAAATAATTAATCAATCAATTAATCAATTAGTTGATGGCCGAAATATTAATTCAGCTTTTCCTATAACTAAAGCTGAGAAAATGGATGAAGATTGGATAGCCAATGAATTAGTTGTTCATGATCCGCAAATCTATCCATCATATCTTGTGTATTATAAATAATTATTAGTAAAACAACAAAATTCTTGATTTTTTAAAAAACAAGTCAGCTTTTTTTTATTCAAGATTTTATTTATACATTGGAAATCTATCAAGGACGTTTCACGAATTTTAAAATTCTGTCCATCTATTTAAAAATTATGAATGAAAATCATTTCCTTGAAGACAAGCCTTCACAATTCCACTTCGAATGACAAAATCACCAAATCTTTCTCCATCAAGTCTTTCTTTAGCATACTTTGGAATGATCCAATTGAGTTCATGTAAAATTTGTTCTTCATTAACTGATTCTTTGAAAATTTTATTCAGTCTTTCTCCTGAAAACCCAGCACCTAAATACATATTATAAACACCTGGAGCTTTTCCAACGAAACCTATTAATTTTGAATTATTAAAATAAGGAAGAAAATAAATAAATAAATAAATAAAAGTAAAGAAACCAATTTCAGAAACATAAGGTCGAGCACAACCATTTGGACAACCAGTCATTCTAACTGTAATAGGTTCATGAATAAGCCCTGACTTTTCTAATATTAAATCAATTTTATCAATTAAATCTGGAAGGTATCTTTCACTTTCAGCAAATGCTAAGCCACAAGTTGGAAGTGCAACACACGCCATTGAATTTAATCTTAATCCACTATGTACTTCATTAGAAATTTTGTATTTGATCAATAAGGATTGAATTAATTCTTTATCCTTTTCATTTACATTTCCAATAATCAAGTGTTGATTTGGAGTGAGTCTAAAATCTCCTTTATGAACTTTTGCAATTTCTCTGATTGCTGTTCTAAGAGGATAATCTGGTGAATCTCTAACTCTTCCATTTTGAACAAACATACAATAATGCCATGAATTATTTAATCCTTTTGTCCACCCATATCGATCTGAATTATCAGTAAATTTATATGGTCTAGCTGGTTGAAGTTTATAACCTAATCTCTCTTCTACTTGAGTTCTATACCAATCAATACCATTATCTTCTACAGTATATTTCAATCTAGCATGTCTTCTATTTGATCTATCACCATAATCTCTTTGAACAAGCATTACTTTCTCTCCAACTTCAACACCTTGTTCAACTGTACAAAATCCCATCACATCTGCTAATCTTGGAAATGTTTTTTTGTTATTATGAGTCATTCCCATTCCTCCTCCAACTGTAACATTGAAACCAACTAATTTATTATTTTCTGTAATTGCAATAAATCCTAAACAATGAGCAAGAACATCTACATCATTATTTGGTGGAATGGCAACAGCAATTTTAAATTTTCTAGGAAGATAAACTTTTCCATATAATGGTTCTTCATCAACCTTAACAGGTCTTTCTACAGTTACATTTCCAGCAACTAACTTATCATCAAGCCAAATTTCATGATAAGCACCAGTTCTTGGGAGTAAATGATCATTTAATCTTTGAGTAAAATCTTGAACTTCTTGATGAACTTCTGATTGGAAAGGATTTGGATTACACATTACATTTCTATTTACATCTCCACATGCAGCAATTGTATTCATTAATGCTTTATTAATTTCTCTCATTGTTGGTTTTAAATTCTTTTTAATGATTCCATGTAATTGAAAAGCTTGTCTTGTTGTTAATTTAATATTTCCATTTGAATATTTATCACTAATCTCATCAATTGCAAGCCATTGATCTGGTGTTGAGATTCCTCCTGGTACTCTAACTCTAATCATAAATGAATAAGCTTTTTCTTTTCCTTGTTTTCTTCTCTCTTCCCTTAAATCTCTATCATCTTGTTGATACATTCCATGAAATTTAACTAAAGCTGTATCACTCTCAGCAATTGCACCAGTCGTTTCATCAGCTAATCCTTGAGCGATTGTTCCTCTTAAAAAATTACTTTCTAATTTAATTTGTTCAACACTTTTAGGTTTTGGTGCACTTCCTTCTCCTTCACCAAATTCAATTCCAAGTACTTTCCAAAATTCTGTTTCCCAAGGTTGAAAACCTAATTTTATTTATTTATTTTTAAATTAAATGAATAAAAAAAAAATGAAAAAGAAAATAAAAGAAAAATAATATCATATAAAAATAAAATAAAATAAAATAAAATGAAATAAAAACCATACCAGTTTCAAATCCATCTTCATTTTGATCATCTCCAATTCCAATAGGAAGTAATCTTTGAGCACCTAACATTGTTAATTTTGAATCAAGATCATTTCCAGGTTTACAAAAGTAAATTGCATCTTCAGGTAAAGGCCAATAATGACTATCTCCAAGAGAAAAGATGGCAATATTAGTATTTGATAAATTTAAATCTGTAGAATTTGATAATGTTTTCCAAAATTCACGAGCATTAGTTGGAAACTCTCCCTGTCCAGCTGTTGAGACAATAAAACAAACAGTTGGTTCAGAAGACAACTCTTCAACAGGATATTCATCCATTGCAAGACATCTTGTATCTAATCTTGTTTTTGCTTTTGATTCTAATCTTCTTGCTAATCCTTCACCATTTCCTCCATCTGATCCATATAAAATTAATAATGGCTTAGCATTTTTTAATCCTAAAAAGAGTTTGTTAAATGATTCTGTTGCTTTTTCACGAAGTTGTTGATGTTTTTCAACTAAAGTTTTTTCATTTGAACCAGATAGAGCATCTGAAAATGTTGGATTCTCTTTCATAATAGAACTTAATTGATTTTCCTTTTTTAAGAATTCTTCAACATCCTTTTGAATTTTTTGAGAATCCAAGAAAAATGGAGTACTTGATTCATCTTCAAGGGAAGGATTCCATCTATATAATGGCCAATAACCAGTATCAACAGCAAGTTTTGATTCTTTTAAGACACTTAATGCATAAGTTGAAGAGGTTGGGAATTTAATATCTGTATCTGGTTCTGGTTTTGGAAGGTAAGCTAAAATAATAGAAGGACCAGGGTAATCATTAGCTTCAGTAAAAGCACGAAGGGCTTGAGAATATGAAGAATAAATAGCAATTGAAGCAACATAAGCACCACCATAATTCATTGCATAGAGACCAATATCCTTTTTTCTTTGTGATGATTTATCTCCTTTCCCAACAGTCTTTGAATAAGGTTCTGTATCAATAATAAGTAAATTAACTTTTTCTTCAGATGTAAGAATATGATGAATTCCACTTGTGTTCATATCATAAGCCCAATCATCTCCTCCAACAATCCAATGTGAGGTTAATTTTAAGAGTTCCTTTTTTAAATATAATTCTTGAAGTAATGGATGTTTACTGGTTTCTTTTGGAAGTAAAGGAATAATTTTTGAACTACATTCATTTGAGATCTTGGAATTATCTTTATTTTGAATCCATTTTGTTAGTAAAGATTTTAATTCTTCACTAATTCCAATTGAATCTACTTGATTTAAAATTGATTTGATATTTTCTGCAAGAATTTCTCTTTTTTGATTAATAGCTAAATACATTCCAAAACCAAATTCAGCTCCAACTTCATCTAATCTTGAAGGATTTTGAAGAATGGTCTTTGCTTCTTGTTCAGAAGTACCTTTTCCCCATATAGTTGAATAACCAGTTGCATTTGAGATAGTGACATTATCAGCAAAAACTTGATGTAACATCTTTAAATAAGGTGTTTCAGAAATATCTCCAACATCCTTTTCATTTTCATTTTGATCTTGATTTTCATTTTCATGTTGATTAAGAACTTTTTCAATCTCATTTTTTGATTCAATAATAAAATTTGACTTTGGTGAAGGTGATGAAAGATTATCAAAAATAGATTTGATACTTTCTTTACTAACATTAATTCCATCTTTTCCATATTGTCCTCCAATAATAAAGGGATTTTGATGATGAGTGGTTGAATGTTTAGAATTAAAACTTGCAACAATATCCATAAAAAGTAGTCCCCATGAGTTTAATCCTGAATAAGATGCACCAGTTAATTCTAAAACTGCAATTTTTTGAACAGATTTTGGAATAGCTTTTAGTAAAAGTTCTTCTGACCATGGTCTAAATATTTTAATAATTAATAATCCAACGGATTGTCCAGATTCAACTAATTCTCTAACAATTTCTTCAATTTTCTCAGATCCTGATGCCATTGTAACTATAATTGATTCAGCAATTTCAGAACCAATGTATTCAAAAGCACTATTGTTTGAACTTTGAAATGATTTGATTCCATTTTTTTTCAATTCTTCAATATAATTTTCTATAACAGTCATTAAATCGGGTTTTTGTTGTTCATTTTTTTCATCTTTTTCATTGTTTTCACCATCTTGTTCCTTTTTTTCTTTCGTAATTTCAGGTTGTTGTGGTTGATTTTGAATTCGAAGTCCTTCTAATGTTTTGAAAGGAAATAATTTTTGAAGGAGTTCATTTGAAATGGGTTGAATCTTTTGATCATCACTTTGAGTTAATGAATCTTGAATGAAAAAGTGAAGGAAAGGAATTCCAGTTTGAGTAGAAACTAAATGAGCTAAGAGTGACCAATCATACTGTTCTTGTCGTGTTCTTGAATTAATAATTGCGACTCCAGTTTGTCTTGCAGCATAAATATGTGAATGATCTGGATAAACTAATTGCTCTCTTTGAGAAGGAAATTGAGCATTAATGTGATAAACTAAAGGAAAATTTCCTTGAGAAACTTTGAAAAGAGTTGGAATTGAAAGAAGTAGATTTTCTGAATTTGAATAAACAACAGCAATTTCTCCATTCGATTGTGACTTCTCAATGATATGTGATCCTGAATTTGGTTCTAATTTGACTTTCTTTCCCACTTTATTAAAAATATTAATAGTATTTGAACAAATTAGATTTTGAGTTTTATCTCCAAAACTTTGATTTCCTCCAATAATGAAAGAAACATCGCTTAATAAATATGATAACTCCTCCATTTTCCTTTAAAAAGTAGGAATTTGAAAAAATTGAAGTAATTTTATGAAGAAAGAGTAATAATAACTACAATTAATTGTTTGAAAAAAAAAAAAATTATTAAAAGAATGAAAAGAAAATGATAAGAAATAAGAAGATAAACTTCAAAATAATTTAATTTTTAAAGAAATGACAATACGATACCTTTATTTCTTTCCTAACACTCACTAAAGAATTATCTATATCACAGTAATTACAAAGCAATCCAGAGACTCTTTTAATAAGAATGTTATCTACAAAACAAAAATTAAAGTAGAATTTTAAGACAAAGAAATAAAAGAAAAATATATTCAAGAAATATAAAACAACTACCTTTATTCCTTTCTTAACACACTAAAGAAGAATCTCTGAAAGAATCTATCTCATACAGCAATCACAAAAAAGCAATCAAGCGAGAGACTTTAAAAAGAATGTTATCTAAACTTAAAACTTTAAAAAAGAAAAAATAAAATATAAAAGAATATAAATGAATACCTTTAAAAAGAGAACCTCAAAACAATCACCTCTGATAGAGTCATCCATTGCGTTGATGGCTTCACTGCATTATCTTCAAGACCAAGACAAGAAGAAGATCTCGCACCAAAAAGCAAAATCCTTTAAAAAAATTCACAATTTCTCTTGATTCTCATTGGTTGATCCATATTTTGTTCGTTTTTAATTGGGGCAGATAATGTTTTAACGTATTTGATTGGTTGGAAAGGAAGAGATAGGAAAAAAAAAAAAAAAAAAAAAAAAAAAGTCAAATTTTCGCAAGGGAATGGCTAATCATCAACATGGATTGACGATAACTATAGAATTCTTATTTGATTCCTTTGAGGTTTGATTTCTTATTATATATGATTCTCTTTATAAATTTATAAATTCACTTTCTTTTTTCTTTTTTTCTTTAATTTTTCTTTTAATTTTCTTTAATTTCCTTTCATTTCCTTTCGTAATTGCTTCAGAATTGCTTTAAAAGTCTGTCCTTGATTACTTGAGAATTGTAAACGAGATATCTTGGTATTAGTTTTGACGATAACTGTCTTCTTTCTTCTTCTTATTTGATTCTCTTTATAAATTTATAAATTCACTTTCTTTTATTTCTTTTAATTTTTTTTTTCTTTTAGTAATTGCTTCAGAATTGCTTTTAGAGGTCTAACTTCCTTGATTGCTTCTTGTGAACATTAATTAGAAGCTAACTGACTTATTGAATTTGCTTGCTTGTGAATTGTGAACGAGATATTGAGGTATTAGTTTGTTTTTTTGGAAGTTTAATGATTCTTATTTCTTTTAAGTTTTTAAATTTTTTTTGATAAATTTTGCTATTGTAATGGTTTATGAAGAACTTTTGTTTTTGATATCTTCACTTCATTTTGAAATTTCGTTTTGATAACTTTTTATTTATTGAATTCTTTAATTTTTTTCTTCGTTTTTGTTCTATCAACTCAAGTATTGATTCTTTCTTTCTATTAGAATTTTGTATAATTGTCCCTCAAGTCATTACTATTGATATCACTTTCAAAAATGCCTCCAAATTTTGACTTTGAACCTATTTCAACAACCCTTGGAAATTCTAACCAAGAAGCAAAATTATATCTTGTAGGAGCTGGTCCTGGAGATCCAGAACTCTTAACTATTAAAGCTCTAAGAATTATTTCAACTGCAGATGTTGTAATTGCTGATAATCTAATCCCAACTTCAATTTTAGAATTATGTGGAGGACAAGTTATTATTGCTTCAACAAAACATGGGAAGAAGGGTGCAGCCGATGAATCACAAGATGAAATTATGAAACTCACTCTTCAAGCATTACAAACTCGTTTACCAATTCCAAATCCTGTCAATAGTTTTGTCAATTCAAATTCAACCTCAAATTCAAATTCTTTACTCTCTTCTCTTGTCAATTTCAATTCAAATACTGTATCATTAGAAAATACTTCAAAACCTTTTCTTGTTGTTCGATTAAAAAATGGAGATCCTTTTGTATTTGGTAGAGCAGGAGAAGAAATAGAATATTTTTCAAAGAATCAATTCCCAATTGAAGTTATTAGTGGTATTTCAAGTTGTTTATTGGCTCCATTAGTTGGAAATATCCCAGTTACACTTAGAGGAGTTGCAGATCAATTCTTAGTAACAACAGCACAAGGAAAAGGTGGTTCCATTCCTGAATTACCACCTTATTCAAGTACTCGAACAACTATATTTTTAATGCCAGTAGCAAGATTAGAAAATTTAGTTTCAGAATTAACAAAGATTGGTTATCCAGAAGATTGTCCATCTGCATTAGTTCAAAGAGCATCTTTTGAGGATCAAAAAGTTGTTAAAACAATTCTTAAAGATATTCCTGAAGTATCAAAATCAGAAAATATTAAATCTCCTTCAATTTTGATTATTGGGTGGACAGTTAATGCACTTGAATTTAAAAAAGATGTTAATTAAATTGTGAATAAATTTTGTTTCATTTCATTTTTTTTTTTTTTTTTTTTTAATTTTTTTTTTTTTTTTTTTTTGAATTACAGTTATATTTTTCAACAAAAAAAATAAAATAAAATAAAAGGTAAAGATTTTCAACAACAAAAATTTATTTATAACAAAAACTTTATGAATGAATTGCAATATCTATTGAAAGAAGAAAAGAAGTTTAATATTTTGTTTTGAAAAAAGAAAAGAGAAAAGAAATTACCAGAACAGAAAAGATACACTTGAGGAGTTTGGAAAGCTGACCATCTGAATGAAAGTAAAGTATGATTTGATACATAATTTGGAATACGAATTTTACTACTAACAGTATATCCTTTAGAAATTGTAGTTTTACATGTAGCTATGATAAATGAAATAAAAAAAATTAGAGAAAATGATAAATAAATAAAAAAGAAAAAGAAAAGAAATAAAAAGTTTACCAGGAAGACCACCACCATCTCCATTAATATGATAACACCAAGGAATATCAGCATCTTCAACTGGATCCCAACAACATGCACGACTATGACATTCCTCTTCTCCAATTCCAACATATCCACAATCACGACGTTCTCCTGTAGCTTGACAAAATGGATCAGTTTCATTTTCTCTCTTCATACCATGACCACCAGTGAAAGCATGTCCATCAACAGATTTACAACTTTTAGATTGATGAAATGATCCACAAGTAAACCAATCATTACGATAACAAGCTTGTCCAGGACTACAATCTGGGTTATAATCACAA
>Ga0209960_1002631_pt1 | contig 17402 bp, 9 predicted proteins | sample ThiBiot_500_plan_2_FD_183947 | JGI IMG/M metagenome (GOLD analysis project Ga0209960, IMG submission 183947) | Wastewater bioreactor microbial communities from Cape Town, South Africa - Thiocy_expt_500_plan (SPAdes) | ecosystem: Engineered > Bioreactor > Thiocyanate-remediating >...
AAAAAAAAAAAAAAAAAAAAAAAAAAAAAAAAAAAGGAAAAAACTCTTAGTGAAATGGGATTAACAGAGGTTGGAGATCGTCTTGCAAAAAATTTGTCTGGAGGAATGAAAAGAAGATTATCAATGGGTAGTTATTTTTTATTTTATTTGAAATCACAATCAAATTTTTTTTTTCTTCTTGTAGGAATTGCCATCATTGGAGATCCAAAAATTGTTATTTTAGATGAACCAACAACTGGACTTGATCCTTTAACAAGAAGACAAATTTGGGAGATCCTTGCAGCTTTAAAGAAAGGGCGATCAATGATCTTAACAACTGTTTTTTTTTTTTTTCTTTTTTTGTACCATAAGTGAAAACTCAAAACTCTCTTAATGTAGCATTCAATGGAAGAAGCTGATGTCCTTTGTTCTAGGATTGGTTACTTTTCTTTCTTCATTTTCAATTTCTAATTTTAAACTTTCCCAATCATAGGAATAATGTCTCGAGGAGTTATGAAATGTATTGGAACACAAGAAAGGTTAAAGACAAAATTTGGAAGTGGATATTTATTAACAATTTTCAGTGAACCTGGAATGATTCAAGAATGTACTAAATTTGTTGAAACCAATCTCCCATTTGTAGAGTTAGAAGAAAATTTTGCAAATGTATTAAGTTTTAGAATTCAAAAAGTAATTTTTTTTCCCACTACAAATGGATTAATTATTTATTTATCTAGAAATCTAATTAATGAGAAAAAAAAAAAAAAAAAAAAAAAAAAAGGATAAACTTGTTGTTAGTGATTTGTTCCAATTAATGCAAACTCAAAAGCCAGATTATATTGAAGATTGGGGATTGAGTATGACAACTCTTGAAGATGTTTTTGTGAATATTGCCAAAATGGATGAATTGGAAGAAAATTTTTATCGAACCTAATAAATCCATCTGTTAGAATTACTTCAATCAAAAGAATTTACTTAAACATTTCTTGTTCTTCTTCTTCAACTTGAAATGTATGAGTAAAAAAAAGAAAAAAAATTCAAAAGTTTTATCTAATAATAGACTTTCGTTTGATTCGTTTGATGTAAAAAGATTTCAATGCGATCCATTGGATCGAAATTATAGAGGTTTCAATTGAAATCATGAATTTTTTTTTTACACATTCGATCAATTAATTATCCTATTTGAAATTCAAATATTGATCTGAAAGAAGAACCACAAGTGCAAAGAGAGAAGCAGCTTCACGAACTTGAAATTTTAAATTAATATGGCATCAAAATTTTTTTTTAAAAAAAAAAAATGAAAATGAAAATGAAAATTACTTGGATATCCAAGTTGTATTCTCAATTTAATTTTTGTTTCATTCGGATCTCTTTCAAATGATTCTAATAATTCAAAAATTCTTTGTCTTTCTTGTATTTCATCTCTGCTCCAATAGGTCTTTTCTTTATTTTTTCTTGCAATATCAATTGGAGTCATTCCTTCATTATTTTGGATCGTTAAATTCACTCCTCCTATGACCAATATATGTTGAACAATCTCAAGGGATCCATAGTTACAAACATAATCTAAAGATGTCCAACGATTATTATTTACTTCATTGAAACCAATTCTATTATCATTGACTAATAATTTAACAATTTCAATATATCCCCTTAGACAAGCAATATACAAAGGCTCTGCTTTAGTTATATCAACTCTTTCATCATTTAATAACAATTTCACAATTTCAATATGTCCACAATAACAAGCAATATAAAAAGGTGTTTTACCATGACTATTTGCTTTATTAACATCAACTCTTTTATCATTTAACAACAATTCCACTATTCCAATATATCCATTCCAACAAGCAATATAAAATGCTGTTGTTCCATGATTCATAGCTTTATTGATCTCAACTCTATTATCACTTAATAATAATTTCACAATTTCAATATGTCCATCATCACAAACACTATGAAAAGGCGTCCAACCATAATTATTTGATTGATTGATATCAATTCTTTGATTATTTAATAACATCTTCACAATTTCAATATGTCCACAAGCAATATGAAAAGGTGTCAAACCATCATTATCTGCTTTATTGATCTCAACTCTATTATCACTTAATAATAATTTCACAATTTCAATATGTCCTTCTTGGCAAACAATAAAAAAAGGCGTTGCTTCATCATTATTTGCTTTATTGATATCAACTCTTTCATCATTTAATAGCAATCTCACAATTTCAATATGTCCATTCCAACAAGCAATGCAAAAAGGTGTTGCACCATTTTTGTTATTTGCTTTGTTGATATCAACTTTCATATCATTTAATAATAATTTCACAATTTCAATATGTCCTTTATAACAAGCAATATAAAAAGGTGTTGCACCAAGATTATTTGATTGATTGATCTTAACTCTTTGATCATTCAATAGCAATCTCACAATTTCAATATGTCCATTTCGACAAGCAATAAAAAAAGGTGTTACATTATTTTTATTTGGTTTATTGATATCAACTCTCTCATCATTTAATAATAACTTCACCACTTCGAAGTGTCCATAATAACAAGCAACATTAAATGGTGTCCAACCAAATTTTTTTGGTTTATTGATATCAATTCTTTCATCATTTAATAATAATTTCACAATTTCAGGATGTCCATTTTTATAAGCAATATAAAAAGGTGTTACTCCTCCATCATTTGGTTTATTGATATGAACTCTTTTATCATTCAATAATAATAGTTTTACAATTTCGATATATCCTTCTTGACAAGCAATATAAAAAGGTGTCCGACCATCATGATTTTCTTTATTAATATCAACTCTTTGATCATTTAATAATAATTTCACAATTTCAATGTGTCCGTTTCGACAAGCAATATAAAAAGGTGTTCGTGAAAGAATATCTCTCCTATTTATGTTAATTTGTGAGTTTTGAAGTAAGTTTTGAACATCTTCAACTCTTCCATTAGAACAAGCAATCCACAACTCTTCCACCATCACACAACTTGAACTCATTCTGTTTATTTATGAGCTTTACTTTGATTTATTTGAGGTTTGTTCTATTTCATCTATCTACTCTTCTTAACATTATTGATTGTTATATTGATATTATGAGATTATTAAAAACACTCCAATGGAGCAACATCATGATAAATGTGCATTTTAAAAAAGAAAAAAGAAAATTGAATCAATCTTTATTTCCAATTATCTAATTGAGAAGGCTTTTTAAAAAAAGGCCCACACTGCCAAAAATAAAAAACGTCTCAACGATTTCAAAAATGAATTTCAAAAACTTTGAAACTTTTGGGGAGATTTTTTGTCTCTTGTTAGTCTTTTGTTTGTCTCTTGCTTGATTCTTGACACCTTTTTCTTTCTTTCTTCTCATTTTTTTTCCTTTTTTTGATCAAGCGTAATCATTTTTTTTCTTTGTTTTGAGAAAAAAAGCCAAAAAAACAGAAAAAAAAAAAGAAAAAGATTGCTGGATACCCATCAAAACTCCCCCAAAAGTTGTTTTCCACGAGTTTTATAAGTAAAAAATGAAACCGGTCGTTGAGACGTTTTTTTGTCGTTTTATTTTTGGCAGTATGGGCCTTTTTTTAAAAAGCCTTCTCAATTATTGATCTTGTTTGAAACTCAAATATTGATCTGAAAGGAGAGTCATAAGTGCAAAGAGAGAAGCAGCTTCACCAACTTGAAATATAATCAAAAATCATATTAACATCAAAACTTTTAAAAATAAAAAAATGAAAATGAAAATTACTTGGATATCCAAGTTGTACTTCTAATTTAATTCTTGTTTCCTTAGGATTTCTTTCAAATGATTCTAATAACTCGAAAATCCTTTGTCTTTTTTGAAATTCTGTATTGCTCCCATATCTTTTTTTCTTATTTTTTCTTGCAATATCAATAGGAGTTATTCCTTCATTATTTTGGATCATTAAATTGACTCCTCTTCTTGATGCCAATATATGTTGAATGATCTCAAAGTGTCCATGATCACAAGCATAATGTAAAGATGTCCAACCATGATTATTACTTGCTTTATTGACATCAAGTCTCTTATCATTTAATAATAATTTAACAATTTCAATACGTCTATTCCAACAAGCAACATAAAAAGGTGTTTCACCATCTTTACTTGCTTGATTGATATCAACTCTTTGATCATTTAATAATAATTTCACAATTTCAATATGTCCATTTCGACAAGCAATCCAAAAAGGTGTTATTCCTCCATAATTATTTGCTTCATTGACATCAACGATTCTTTCATCATTTAATAATAATTTCGCTATTTCAATTTGTCCAGTATCACAAGCAATATAAAAAGGTGTTCGACGATAATTAACTGATTGATTGATATCAATTCTTTCATCATTTAATAATAGTTTCACTACTTCAATACGTCTATTCCAACAAGCAGTATAAAAAGGTGTTGCGCCATCATGCATTGGTTTGTTAATATCAACTCTATTATCATTTAATAATAATTTCACTATTTCAATATGACCATTTTCACATGCAACATAAAAAGGTGTTCTTGAATCTTTATCTATTTGATTGAAATCAACTCTATTATCATTAAATAATAATTTCACAATTTCAATATATCCTTCAGAACAAGCAATATAAAAAGGTGTTCTCTCATCATTATCTGCTTTATTAACATGAATTCTTTTATCAGTTGATAATAACTTCACAATTTCTGTATGTCCACGCAAACAGGCAATCCAAAAAGATGTGTCACCATTGAGACCAACTATTCTTTTATCATTTAGTAATAATTTTATTATTTCGATATGTCCTTTTTCACAAGCAATATTAAAAGGTATCCTTGAATCTTCATTTGATTGATTGATGTCGACTCTTTGATCATTTAATAATAGTTTCACAATTTCAATGTGTCCTTTTTCACAAGCAATATAAAATGGTGTTTCACCATCTTTATTTGCTTTATTAATATCAACTTTTTTGTCCTTTAATAATAACTTTGCAATTTCAATATGTCCACGAGCACAAGCAATATAAAAAGATGTTTCACCATAATTATTTGTTTTGTTGATATCAATTACCTTTTTATCATTTAATAATATCTTAACAATTCCAAGATGTCCATTCCGACAAGCAATATAAAAACAAGACCAATTATCATTATGGGCTTTATCAAATCTTTTATTATTTAATAATAATTTCACAATTTCAATATGTCCACGAGCACAAGCAATATAAACAGGTGTTGCATCATCATTTGTTGCTTTGTTTATCTCAACTCTATTATCATTTTCATTTAATAATAATTTCACAATTTCAATATATCCTTTTTCACATGCACTATAAAAAGGTGTTGAACCATATTGGTTTGCTTTATTGATCTTAACTCTTTGATCATTCAATAATAGTTTCACAATTTCAATATGTCCATTATAACAAGCAATATAAAAAGGTGTTGCACCAAGATTATTTGATTGATTGATATCAACTCTCTTGTCATTTAATAATATTTTCACAATTTCAATATGTCCTTTTTCACATGCACTATAAAAAGGTGTTGCTTTATCAGTATTTTCTTTATTAATACTAACTCTTTTATAATTTAATAATAATTTCACAACTTCAATATATCCTTTTTCACAAACAATAAAAAAAGGTGTTACATTATTTTTATTTGGTTTATTAATATCAACTCTTTGATCCTTTAATAATAATTTCACAATCTCAACATGTGCTTTTGAACATGTAATATAAAAAGGTGTTTCTCCATAATCACTTGCTTTATTGATATCAGTTACTCTGTTATTAAATAATAATAGTTTCACAATTTCAATATGTCCATAATGACAAGCAATATAAAAAGGTGTACAACCACCATTATCTACTTTGTTAACATCAACTTTTTTATCATTTAATAATAATCTCACAACTTTAATATTTCCAATTTCACAAGCAATAAAAAAAGGTGTTTCATTCTTATGTTTATTTGCTTTAATTAGCTCAACCCTTTGATCACTGAATAATAGTTTCACAATTCCAATATGTTTTTTTTCATAAGCAATATAAAAAGGTGTCCAACCATTATTATCTGCTTTATTTAGCTCAACTCTTTTGTTATTTAATAATACTTTCACAATTTCAATATGTCCTTTGTCACAAGCTATATAAAAAGGTGTTGAACCGTCATTATTTTTTTTATTAATATCCACTCTTTGATTATTGAGTAACAATTTGACAATTTCAATATGTCCATTTTCACATGCAACATAAAAGGGTGTTGCACCATCACCTCTTTCTTTGTTTATCTCAACTCTTTTATCACTTAATAATAATTTCACAATTTCAAGATGTCCTTCTCGGCAAGCAATATAAAAAGGCGTTGCTTCATCATTATTTGGTTTATTTACATCAACTCTTTCATCATTCAATAATAATTTCACAATTTTAAAATGACTTTTTTTACAAGCACTATAAGAAGGTGTTTTACCGTATTTATCTCCTTCATTAATATCAACTCTCTCATCATTTAATAATAACTTTGCAATTTCAATTTCTCCATTTAGGCAAGCAATATAAAATGGTGTTAGACTTGATTTATCCTTTTGATTAATCTCAACTCTGTTATCATTTAATAATAATTTCACAATTTCAATATGTCCATAAGCACAAGCATAATGTAAAGGTGTTTCACCATCATCTCCTGCTTTATTGATATCAATTCTTTTATTATTTAACAATAATTTAATAATATCAATATATCTATTCCAACAAGCAATTAGAAAAGGTGTTGAGCCATTATTATTTGCTTTATTGATATCGATTTTTTCATCACTTAATAATAATTCCACAATATCAATGTCTCTATTTTGACAAGCAACAAAAAAAGATGTTTCACCATAATTATTAGCTTTATTAACATCCACTCTCTCATTATCTAATAATAATTTTACAATTTCAATTTTTTTGTTGTTTTCAACTCTTCCATCATGTAATAATAATTTCATTATTTCAATGTGTCTACTTTCACATGCAATATAAAAAGGTGTTGCTCCATTATTATCTGGTTTATTGATCTCAACTCTATTATCATTTAATAATATTTTCACAATTTCAAGATGTCCTTCAGAACAAGCAATATAAAAAGGTGTTTTACCATGACTATTTGCTTTATTAGCATCAACTCTTTTATCATTTAACAACAACTCCACTATTCCAATATCATTATTTCTACAAGCAACATAAAAAGGTGTTACTTCTTCACCACTACTTGCTTTATTAAAATCAATTCTTTCATCCTTTAATAACAATTTCACAATATCAATATGTCCTTTCCAACAAGCAATCAAAAAGGGTGTATTCAGTTGGTAATCTTGACAGTTTGGGTTAATTTGTGGGCTTTGAAGTAATGTTCTAACTTCTTCAACTCTTCCATTTGAACAAGCTTCCCAAAGTTCTGCTTCCATTCTATTTATTTATTTATTTATTTGTTTTATTTTATTTGAGGTTTGTTCTATTTTGCATACTTGCCACAATAAAGCTCAAAATTACTTTCAAATTGTCAGAGAACTTACTTGTGCACAAGTGAGCACAAAATCTTTACGTTCCAAGCTTCCCAAAGTTTTGTTTCAAGTCTTCTGATTAAACAGTATACAATACAAGATCATCGTATTGAAGTTCGAAGATATAGAAGACTTAGATTGAAGTATTAATCCTGAAGAGATATTGGGGATTGAATTATGACTTCAATTTTCAAGGCTTTTCCTTTTTTTTTTTTTTTTTCTGTTGAGAGATGGAGATTCAACGGTAATGATGACTTTAATTATTTCACTTATAATTCCTTAATATCAACTCTCTCTCATCACATCGTCATTCAAAAAAAAAAAAGAAGAAATCTGAAAATTGAATTATTTAAAAATTGTATTTAAATTAATTATCTTTTTTTCTTGGAAACTCAAATATCCATCAGAAAGAAGAACCACAAGTGCAAAGAGAGTAGCAGCTTCACGAACTTGAAATTTTAAATTAATATTGGCATCAAAATTTTTTTTGAAAAAAAAAAAAAGAAGAATGATGTGAAAAAAAGTAAAAAAAAAAAAAGAAATTACTTGAATATCCAAGTTGTTTTCTCAAATTAAACCTTGATTCATTTGGATTTTTTTCAAATGATTCCAATAAGTAGTCAACAGCACCTTGAAATCTTTTTCCTCTTCTATTTTCTCTTGCAATACTTATTGGGGTCATTCCTTCATTATTTTGGATAGTTAAATTCACTCTTCTCGATGCCAATATATGTTGCACAATCTCAAAGTGTCCATGATCACAAGCAATCCAAAAAGGTGTTCGACCATTATTTCTTGCTTTATTAATATCAATTCTAATATCATTTAATAATAATTTCACAACTTCAATATATCCCTTTAGACAAGCAATATAAAGAGGAGTTTCACCATATTCATTTGCTCTATTTATGTCAATTCTTTTGTCCCTCAATAATAATTTCACAATTTCAATATGTCCTTTTTGACAAACAATATAAAAAGGTGATACACCATATTTATTTACTTTATCGACTTTAATCCTTTTATCATTTAATAATAATTTTACAACTTCAATATACCCATTTTCGCAAGCAGTATAAAAAGGTGTTTGTTCAAAATTATTTGCTTCATTAATATCAATCCTTTCATCATTTAATAATACTTTCACAATTTCAGGATGTCCATTTTCACAAGCACTATAAAAAGGTGTTTGTTTCTTCCACTTTGTTGTTTTATTGAAATCGACTCTTTGATTATTTAATAATAATTTCACAATTTCAATATGTCCAAAATCACATGCAATATGAAAAGGTGTCCAACCATTATTATTTCCTTGATTGATCTCTATCTCTTTCTTGTGTAATAACAGCTCCACAATTTCAATATATCCTTTTTTACAAGCAATATAAAAAGGTGTTGTATCGTTCTTATTTGCTTTATTGATATCAATTCGTTTATCATTTAAAAATAGTTTCACGATTTCAATATGTCCATAATAACAAGCAATATAAAAAGGTGTTGAACCATCATTATTTTGCTGATTGATATTAACTAGTCTATTATGATTCAATAACAATTTCACAACCTCAAAGAATCCATGATTACAAGCATAATGCAAAACTGTTCCTGAACCTTCATCTTTATTGATATCAACTATTCTGTCATTTAATAATAATTTCACAATATCAACATGTCCTTCTTTGCAAGCAACATAAAAAGATGATCGTAAATAAAAAAGATCTCTCTGGTTTGTGTTAACATTAATTTGTAAGTTTTGGAGTAAGTTTCGAACTTCTTCAATTCTTCCATATTTACAAGCATTACAAAGTTGCTCCGCTATTGAATTACTCCCCTCCATTCTGTTTATTTATTTGTGATTTGTTTTTTGTTGCAAATATATCAGTTGATTGAAGTTTTAATGTATTGAAGACCTGATTGAAGGATGAGGATGAAATCCTTCAGAGATATTGGTAATCAAAAAAAAAAAAAACAAGTAACTTTAATGCGCAAGGGCATTGAGCTTGGGAAATTGATGTCTTTTTTTTATTTCTTCAAAGTTTTTTTTATTTATTTTAATCAATGTCTCATTCAATTCAAAGTCCTTTCAATTTCAATTTATTTTCTTTTGCTTGATTAGAAGTTCTAATCAAGCAAAAGAATGAAAGACAATTTTCAGTGAAATAGAGAAAACATGGCGTCCTGCCATCAAAGTTGCCTTCTAATTAGAAACCTTCTTTAATTCATAACTTTTGATTGAGTTCGAATTTTTGAAAAATTCATTCATTTTTACTTAATTTTGTGATGTTAAGCTTTATTTTCATACAACTTTGGTTTCAATCAGTGCAGTAAATCCTTCAAACAGCGTTTCATACATACATACACACAACTTTCCTATTTTCTCCCTTGAACTCTTGGTCAATATTGGAAAGATTTTGTTTGTTATTTTTTTTTTTTTTTCCAATTTTCCCAAGCAATAATTCAAAACAAGAGTTATTGAAATTTGGAATCGAAAAAAAGAAATTTCATTGCGATCAGGGAAATCAATTCAATTTATTGGATATTTAGTCAATGTAAAGTCCTTTCACCTTTCATTTATTGATTATAATTCCTTCATCTTGGATTCTTGTTATTGACAAATTTTATTCCAATTAATGATCTTTTTTGATACTCAAATATCCATCAGAAAGAAGAGCCGCAAGTGAATAAACTGAAGCAGCATCATCATCTTTAATTATTATTTTTTTTTCGAAAAAAAGAAAGTTAAAAGTGAGTTTGAAAATATAAAGAAATATCATACCAGCTAAATCTAGTTGTATTCTCAATTTGATTTTTGCTTCAATTGGATCTCTTTCAAATGATTCTAATAATTCAACAATCTTTGCACAACCTTTTTTCCTTTCTTGAAATTCTTTTTCACTCTCCAAAAAGCTTTTTTCTTTTTCTTTTTTTCCATCAATTGCAATATCAATTGGAGTTTCTCCTTCATAACTTTGAATTGTTAAATTCACTCCTCTTCCCAATGCCAATAAATGTTGAGCAATTTCAAAATGTCCATGAGCACAAGCATAGTGCAAAGGTGTCCAGTTATCTGAATTTACTTCATTACCACTCACACTTTTTTCATTCAATAGTAGTTTTACAATTTCAATGTGTCCAAATTGGCAAGCAGCAAAAAGAGGTGTTTCGCCATTATAAATTGCTTTAGTAGTATCAACTCTCCCATCTTCGAGGAAGACTTTTACAATTTCGATAAATCCACAATAACAAGAAAAGTAAAAAGGTGTGAAACCAAGATTATCTGCCTCATTTATATCAATTCTCTCATCACTTAGCAATAATTTTACAATTTCAGGAAATTCTTGTTGGCAAGCAATTAATAGAGGTGTTCTTTCAGAGCCATTTTGTTTCTTGATCTCAGTTCTTTGATCAGCTAATATCAATTTCACAACTTCGATATGTCCATTTTCACAGGCAATAAAAAGAGGATATTCCCAAGCTTTTTCTCCTTTATTTACATCCACTCTTTGATCATTTAAGAATAATTTCACGATTTCAATATATCCTTTTTTACAAGCAAAATAAAAAGATTTTTTGTTTTCCCGTTGATTGAGGTGAATTCTCTTACTATTTAATAATAACTTCATAATTTCAATGTGTTGAAATAAGCAAGCAACAAAAAGAGGTGTTGCATCATTATCTTTTTCTGGGAGATTGGGATCAACTCTCTGATCATTTAAGAGCAATTCGACAATTTCGACTTCGTTTTTCCCACAAGCAAAATGAAGAGGTGTCCAACCATGGATATCTACTTTATTCACTTCGGTTCTTTCCTCATTTAATAATAATTTCACAATATCAACATGTCCTTTTTCACAAACAATCGAAAGAGGTGTCACTCCATTCTTATTTGCATGATTAATATCCACTCTTGGATCATTGAGGAGCAATTTGATAATTTCAATTTGTCCAATCTCACAAGCAATAGAAAATGGTGTTTGTGCATTATTAGTTCCTTGATTGATTTCAATCCTTTTATCTTTTAAGAATAGTTTCACAATTCCAATGTGTCCTATTACACAAGCAAGATGAAAAGGTGTCCAGCCATTAGGATCTGTCCAATTGATATTCATTTGTGGGTCACTTTTGAGGAGTTTTGCAACCTTTTTAACTTCTCTATTTTTGAGAAATGTTATAAATTGTATTTTTGTTTCAAATGATGGTTCTATCAATGGTGATTCCATTTTCATTTTACTTTGGTACCTATTGTTTTTTTTAAAGAAAGAGAAGAAATTCAATTAATGCATCAAAAATCAAGCATAAGTAAAAGAAAATTCAATTAGTCAGTTCATCAATCATTCAATTTCTCATCTTAGTTCGTACATGTCTATCAATTAAGATTTTTGTTATTCCAGTTATTCTTTCAAAATATCACTTTTTATCCAAATTTTTTAACAAAATAACACACTACCATTCGATTCATCATTAAATTTTCTTACATCCAATAATCTGATTTATAAAAGACTTGAAGTAATTCTCATTCAAACATTAGTTTATAAAAATTGCTTTGAAATGTGTGTTTTGAGAGATTTTTTAACGGTTTTTTGTAATTCCGAAAAGAGAAAAAGGAAAAAAAAAAAAAAAAAAACATGGCGGGGAGGTCGATGTGTGGTTTGGTAATGCGGACTAGGAGAATCCCTTCTGTGCTTAGCTTGAGCAATAGTGTTGGAACCCCACAGAGATCTCTTCATACCCTCTCTGCTATATTCTCAACTCCAATTGAACCTTTGTTTTCTGATAAAACTAGGGATCTTCTTAGAAATGTTTATCAAAAAGGATATATTGATGAATTAAATAACCTCACTCCAGGTTTCTTTTCTTTTTCCTTTTCTTTTTTTCCTTTGCTCTCTTTAATATATTTCTGACTGAATTCTTTCTTGATTCTCATTTCATTTTTCTTTAAATCCTTTAACTTCTTTCAATTTCTTTTTTTTTAAAAACAAAAAAAAATTCATGAAATGAAATTAATAATGTAATTATAATATAATTTAGATACACCTTTTGAACACTTTCATTTGGAACTTCTTGTAAAAGAAACAGCAAAAAATCATGAATACGCTCAAATTTTCAATAACGCCTCATCAGCTTGGAGCAATGACTTTTTTTTTCATATTTTGGTTTGAACTCATTCTTTTTTTTTAAAGGATAAAAATTGCCAAAGAAAATTATTAATAGTTACAAATATTCATATTTCAAATAGACAACAAAACAAACCAAACCAAGTGCTTTACTAGATAGAAGATTTAATTATCATTTTGGAGGAATTGAACAATTTAAAGATCAAGTAATTTTTTTTTTCTTTTTTGAATGGAAATTGGAGAAAAAAAAAAAAAAAAAAAAGTCAAAAAAAATACAGAAAAATTATTTATTGAAATTCAATTAATAATAATAGTTTAAAGCCAAAGCTCTCTCTCTTTTTGGAAATGGCTGGATTTGGCTTGTTGAAGATGAAAAACATAATCTCTTAATTTTACCTTATTTTAATTCTGGTAAGGAAAAAAAACTTTTCTATTTTCCAAAAAAAAAAAAAAAAAACAATGCAAATAATAATTTAATAATAATAATAATAATAATAATTTAGGATCACCCCTCGTTCCTGAATCATTACATCCAATTGATAAACAAGATCAAGAAACAAAAGAAGAAGAACCAATTTATGGATTAACAACAGAGTATCAAGCTGCAAAAAAAGAACTCCTTTCAACATTGCGTTATGGTTTACTGAAAACAAAATCTCAAAGTTCTGAGCAAGATCAAAAACAATACACCCCAATTGCCTGCTTAAACATGTGGGAACACGCCTACCTTAATGATTATTCAAATGACAAAGAACAATACATAAAAAACTTTTTCCAAATGATAAACTGGGATTTAATTCAACATTACATGAGTGATTGGAAACCTCCTATCAAGTAATAATTGTTTCAAAGAAAAAATAATAATAAATCCAATTTAGATCAATTTTTTTTTTGTTTTTGATATCTTTGTTTCAATCTTTCTTTGGTTTTTATCATTTAAAAATTTAGAAAAATCAATAAAACAAGATGAAGAGTCATAGACTGTTAATACGTATGTAAAAAAGAATAACTGATCTTTGAATCTTCTCTTTCAAGTTGATGGAGTTGTCGATTGAAAGCAAAGAAGCAAAAAAACTGAAAAGAAAGAAAAAAAAAAAAAAAAAAAAAAAGAGAAAAAAAAAAAAAAAAAAATGGGGAAATAAATAAACAAAAAGAAAAAAAATTGACAAAAAAATGGAAGGTGAGCTTGACATTTTCACTTTTATACTTTATATTCTCCTTCAATATTAAACTAACTCAAAATTAGCTCAAAAGTTTTATTTTTATTCTTTAATTTATAATTTTTAACTTTTGAGTTCAGTTGAAAAATTTTCCTTCTTTTTATTTTTTCTTTTATTTTTTTTCTCTCAAATTTAATACCCCTAAAAACATTTTTCTTGGTTCATTTTTCTCTTTCTATTCTTATATTCAATAAAAATATATTTTAGAAGAAAAAAAGGTCGTAGTACAGTTTCAAGAAGAAGAAATAGTTGAAGAGTTTCAAGATGAAGAATCATATGAAGAAGAAGAAAATATAGAAGGAGAATATAATAAAGAAGGTGATGAGGAAGATGAGGAAGATGAAGAGGATGATGAGGAAAGAATTTTTCTTTTGATTTTTGTTACTCCATTCTAATTTTTTTTTTTTTGGTTTATTTTTTACTATTTGATTAATCATTTATATTATATTTATTCCAAATTATAGGTGGATGTTCCTATCAGAAAATTTGGTAAGAAACTTTGAACTTTTTTTTTCTTTTTTCTTTTGATATTTTCTAAATTTTTTGTTTTTGTTTTTTCTTTTCTTCCGATCAAAAGGTGATTACAAAGATACTTTACATGTGGCATCGAGGAGGAAGCAAAGACAAACTTTATCGACCGAAATCCCACAATCTACAGGTTTTTCTTTTTCTTCTTCTTCTTCATTTTTTTTTTCCCAAAATCTTCAATATTACTTTTTTCTTTCTTGTTTTTCTTTCTTTTTTTTCTGTTATAGCTGATGAAATCAATGCAAATCTTAATCTTTCAAATGAGTGAATGAATGGAAAAAATTTTGGAATAAATGTTTTTTACAATTTTACAAGGATTTATTTATAAATATTATTATACAATAAAGAAGATTGTCATCGATAAGAAAGTAGCAGCAAGAATAAAATAAACAATAAAAACAATGATTTGCCTTTTAAATGGATTTTCACCTTCATCATTGATCATGATATAATCTTTCTTCGATTTGAGGGAATAATGGAAATAAATGAATACTCCAACAGTTAAAGCAAGGAATAATGAATAAAAGATGTAAGCTTCAATCTCTGATGAATAAATAACCATGCCCAAAATGATATTAACAGTGGCCAAAAGGATCAAAAATCTACCAAGATACCAATGGAAATAATCAGCCCATGTTTCTTCTGTCCTAGTTGGAACCCAAAGATAGTTTGCAACTTGACCTAAAACACCTTGTCCAATAGAGAGTGCAAGAATTATAATTCCAATAATTGAATGAGAATGGATTGAAATTCCTTTATCTTTTTAAAAGAAAGAAAAGGAAAAACAAAAAATTAATTCAAACTTAAAAAATGAAGAAAAAAATGAAAAATGAATTTGACAATACCGATATATAAGACAATTACACCAATAAGAGTCATCATAATTGCCATTGTATTCAAGATCCAATGAAATTTAAACCATGAATTTAAAATTTTTTTGAAAAATTTTGCCATAATTCCCATTGGAGTGATCAAAAATGACCTATTTGATATTTAATAAAAAAAATTACTTTTCAAAATTTGTTTCAAAAAGAAGAGAAATGGAAAAAAAAAAAAAATACCAAGCAATGACCATCATAGCAACGTGAAGTACAATATAATCAATTGATCTTTTGAGTTTGGGACCTTCATAAAAGTTTATTGCAATTTGTCCTCTCTTGGTATGAATTTTATATGTTCCATTTTCTACTGGACCATATCCCCAAAGGAGATGAATTCGTCGATTGGAAATCTCGATATCAAACTATTGAATTGGATTGGATTTTAAATAAATAAAAAAAAATATAAATTGTAAAAAAAGTAATACTTGATCACCAGTATTTGTTTTTCTTGAAAATTGAAGAGTTGTAATCCCATTGAGTCTCTTTTTGTTAAGAGAAAATTAGAAATTGTTTTTTTTCCAAAAAAAAAAAAGTTTAAAAAAAATACATTTCCAGAGATATTAAATAAATCATTTCTCCCTCCAATGGTTTCATCAAGAGAGGGTACACCATAACCGTCTTCATTAGTTGGAATTGTATACTAGATTATTTGAAAAATGATCCATAAAAAAAAATAATAATAATAATTGAAATGAAAACGAAATGAAATGAAATAATTACTCTATCTTCAATGAAGACATATCCTGATGAATTTACATAACCCATAATATAATCACAATCTTTCATATTTCCTGTCTCAGAAATACCCAAACCTACCCAACCATTAAAAGGAGTTCTCATTATAAATGAGATTGTATCTTGATGAAAGTACCTAATAAAATAAAGGAAGAAAAAAATCATTAGTAAATAAACATCAAATTTTTTTTAAAAAAAGTTTTAAAAAAAAAAAAAGAACCATTGAGCAGTCCACATACTATTTGGAGCAGTATATCCAAATTCTTGAGTAAAAACAATAGGAACTCCTTTTCTACGACTTCTTCCATGATTTCCAGGGACTCCATTTGAATCAAGAGATCCATAAGCATAGAGCAAAAACATTTGATTTTCTCTAATGACCAAATCATACTACATCAAATAAAATAAAAAATTTGATTAATTTATAATTTTTCAAATTATTTAAAGAAAAAAATATATATAATAAATTACTGGATCTCCTGTATCAAGTTTTCTTGAAAAACTGAATTCAAAAACTCCATCAGTTATCTAAATTAAATAGTATTATTTTCAAATTTTCTGAGTTTGTTGATTCAAAATCAAAAGTTTTTATAAAAATATACAGATCCAGTAGGATTAACAAGATCATCAGTTCCTCCTAGAGAAACATCTGTGGCAGGAAGTGTTGTCCCTTTGATATTATACTTTTTTTTTTTTGAGATTAGAATTTTTTTTATTTTAACATATTTCAAATAAATAAATAAATAAAATTACTCTATCTTGAAGATCAAGAACTCCATTATAAAAGAATCCTATTACATAATCTGCTTCATCCATTTTACCTATTTAATTATTATTTTATTTTTATTTTTATCATTTTTTATATCCAAAGTTTATTTTTTTTGGGTTGCACTTTATTTTTTGAAAAAAATTCAAAATTTGAAAGAAAGAAAAAGTTTACCATCATTCCCAAAACCTATTCCAACATATCCATCATGTTCAGCTCGAACAAGAAAACTAGTTTTTTTTAAAAAAATGTTGAAATTGGGTGAATAAATGTGAATGATAAAACATTTTTTAAAATTGGTATTGGAGATAAGAAAGTCAAAAAAAAAAAGTCAAAAAGTCAAAAAAAAAAAAAAAAAAAAAAAAAAAAAAAAAAAAAATTACAAAAAAAAAAAAAAAAAAAAAAAAAAAAAAAAAGCACTCTATCATGCCTTCCTCAAAATGCCATTCAATATAGATAACTCCATCATCTGAAGTCAAACTTCCACCATTTACAACAACAACTAAAATGAAACACCAATATAATACTATCTTCCATAACCTCATGCTCAACGTTATCGACATTATTATTAACAAGACAGACTAAGAAAGAAGATAGTGAAAAGAAAAAAAAAAAAAAAGAAAAAAACAGG
>Ga0209960_1002632_pt1 | contig 17399 bp, 16 predicted proteins | sample ThiBiot_500_plan_2_FD_183947 | JGI IMG/M metagenome (GOLD analysis project Ga0209960, IMG submission 183947) | Wastewater bioreactor microbial communities from Cape Town, South Africa - Thiocy_expt_500_plan (SPAdes) | ecosystem: Engineered > Bioreactor > Thiocyanate-remediating >...
TAGCTCTAGTTAAATTTACATGAACTGTTTTGGGAAGAGTTTTTCTTACAATATAGTTAAGTAAAAAAGAATGATCCGGATAATTAGGTATATTCATAGTTAATAACCGATAAAAAGAAATATTATGAGGTAATTAGTATTAATTTATAAAACAGTTTTGAAATTAAAATAATTATTATGTTATACTATATGAAATTTTTAGTTTAAGGATTAGTAATGTTTGAAATACTACCGCAAGAAATCATAGTATATAATAGTAATTATTTAGATTTTTCAAGTCTTACCTCCTTTGCAAAAACATCTAAACAAATATATGCATTAAAAGATGTGTTTTTTAAAAGTTACTATAACAGAGAATTTTCCTTTTTTTCATCAATTCATCCTTATAGTGAAACACATTTTAAAGGCTTAATCAAACAACAAAGAATTTTTACCCTACTGCCTGAAAGTTCAACCCGAGTCACGGGTTTTAAGCGATTACACTCTAAATTGGCTTTAAATTTTTGTTTAGATCATCAATTTATCGTTACCTTTGATAAAGATTCCTTTGTACATGTACGGCAAGCTGAACTTGAGAAAGGGCATAGTCAAATAATTAAGTTTGACAACGAGAATACTACCTGTTTTAAAGTGAAAGATTTTGTATCTTTTTGGATCGATCAACAAAAGGATAAAATTAACATAGATGTAATTATTATCGATGAAAAAAACAACTTTCAAAGTGGTTTTCGCTTCTCCTATATCGATACTAAGTGTGAAATAAAAGGGTTTAGTTTTCAAAATAAACAATTAACAGTTCTTGCACTTAAAACAAATGGTTTTACCTTTACAAAAATTGAAGGCTTTCAAGAACTCACTGTGAAAAAGGGGAAGTTAATCTCTAAAAATAATAGTGCAAAGGAGAAGCCTAAGAAAAAAATTAAAAATGCTACAGAAAGTATTCAAAGTAGTATTAATTCTCCTATTCAAACTGTCATTTGGGATTTAAAAATAGAATCTCACCAACAAATTGTCTTACAAAATTTTTCTCACTTAGTTTTGAAAGAACCAGAAAAATATGTTTTAATTTCAATTGAAAATAAAACTTCTTTTTCTTTACCTCAAGACGTTACCCCCTTAAAAATTGAAGAAGATGTTTTAATTGGGTGGGATAAGGAAACCATTCAATTAATTAATTTAAACGATAACTCAATTAGTAAAACAGTTGCCATTAAAAATCATCCAGCTTCTTTAGATGAACAATCTGTGGCTCTTCAAGGCTCTTACCTTTATGTATTATCTAAAGATCTTAACCAAGAAACCCGCCTATATGAGTATTCTATAACCGTATACAATACGGTTACTGATCTTAGTAAAACCTATTCTTTAGATACTTTCAACGTACCTTATACCCAACAACCAAAATGGACGGCAGATTGGTTCTCTTTTGTTCATGAAGGGGGAGAAAAAACTAATTTTGATGGGATTTATAATTTCCCATACCCTTTCTCTGTTTCTAAGTTTCACTTGGATCAAGAGTATAGTAAAAGAAAAAGCCTTCAACCGCTGAAGCAAAATACAAAACAACCAAAACCTTCAAGAAAAAAATAAAGGATAGAAATGAATACAACTTTAGGACATTTATTTACAACCTATCCCTTTATTGGTCAAGTTGTTGCAGATCAATTGGCAGGTTCTGATTTTAAAGATTTGAAAGGGTTTAGAGCAGCTTCTACAGTTACCAAAGAGTTAATAGACCATAGTCTGCGCCAATATGTAGTGACTAAACAAGTTACTCATCTCAATCTTTTAGAAAAAGAAATAATTAGCGAATACAATGTCGTACAATCCCAAAATCAGATCATTACTAAAATAACACAAATACAAAACAAGGCCTTAGGCCCTAATTTTAAAATTACAAAAACATGGCATGAAGGTTATGTTAGTAATGAATTTGTTTTAAGCGGTCATGAAGCTTGTTACATATATGAAAATCAATTTATTGTTTCATCGCATTCCAAAAACAATCATAATTCTAAATCTGATGCATTACCTAAACACTGCACTGAAGCAAGATTTATAACAAAAAGTAATGGTAGTTATTATATCAGTTATAAATTTCAAGATGAATTAATTGTAAAAAGATATTATTCAAACGATCAACCTCAATTGTTTACTTTTCCAAAAAAATATGGAGAAGTCAAATCAATTATACAAATAAATGACAGTATACAAATAGTTTTTCAAAAGCAAAACGTACTTGTAAGAATACATACCCTTTTGAGTTGTAAAAAAAGTATAAATGCATTTTCACAAATTAATAAATTAACTTTAAATGCAAATTTTGAAGTTTTATCTACCAATGGCAACTATTGTATCTACAAAAATACTGAAGAAAACAAAGTATTTTTACATAACTTTACTTTAGAAAAATCTATTGAAATTGAAGCACAAGATGTTTTTACAATTGAAAATAATCTTTTATTAGCTGCTAGTAAAACTAATAAATCAGTACAAATTTATCGAATTGACGATGTAAAACTTTTACAATCCATAACACTTCAATCAGAAAAGAAGATAGAAGAGTTAGAACTAACAATTAAAAAATCCTTACTCTTTGTTTACACTAAAGAATCTTCTATAGAAAAAAAGAAAAGTAAAGAGGAGAAGATCTTTAATGCTTATATGACAATATTTAATGTCGAAACAAGCGATGAACTTGTGAGGTTTGATCTATCAAATGATGATCTTAAACGAAACGTTTTTAGTTTAAATCCTCAAAAAAAGATCCAATGGAGTTGTACCGATCACCTCTTTGCTTTTGAAGCAGGCTATTTAAAGATTAGCTCCGACTATAACCCATCCGATGCTTCTGTCATAACTTTTGATTTTTCTCTCATTGTTGAAAAATTCGATGAAATAAAAAAGATTAAAGAAAAGAAAAATAAAAGTAATGAACAGTTAACTTTAAAAAAGGTAAATTTACCTGGTAATGCTAATAAAAATAGATTTAATAACTTAATGGAATTATTTCGTTATAATATCAAAATTGTAAATAAATTTTTAAAAATTAATAAAAATAAATCATAAGGCTTGTAAATGGAAATTAATCCTAATAGTTATAGCACATTTCCCAATGAAATAAAAGTAATGATCAATGTTAACATCGTTAAAGCAAATCGAATCGAAGATGTGGCAGCCTTACGTTTAGTTTCTAAGCAAGAAAAAGAGATAGTTGATTTTTGTGCAAGGGAGTATTTTTTTACATTTGTAGCTTCCCATCAATTTAAAGATTATACTTTAAGCAATTTAGCAATCCTTTTTGATCAAACTTCTTTGATTCGATCCTTAAAAGAGATTAGCTCCATAGGTCGTAAATATAAATTTTTTTTTAATTGTCATACGCAGGATTCAATAAAAAGATATCCTATGGAAATAGAGGGATATACCTTTAATTATTTTGAGGGAAGTAGGTTATTGAATAAAAATCCAAATCTTGGAACTAAAAAAGTACTCGTCACTTTGCCTGAAAACAGTAGAGACTATCAATTACTGACTAAATATGACTCCTATTATTTTGTGAGCTATGAGGATTTAAACAAACTTTATATTAAAGGACAATGTAGCCTTGATAAGTCTAAATCAATAATATTTGATTATCCCTTTAATTTGGGAGTATTAAGCCATGTGTATCCAACGGATGATTTTAAAACCCTTACAGCTATTTTTCAAACAGATAAAAAGATAACAATAGTTACGAAAGGCGAACAAGATTCTATTTTTTCAACTTTAATCGATGAGAATGATGTTCTATTAATCACAAGTAAATATTGCGTTTTTAAAAGAAAGGATAAGTATTTAGTTAAAAATATCATTCCTTCGGCTGACACAAAGGCGATTGATTTTGAAGATGGAATAGTTTTACCCTCTGCTAATTTTATTACTATTGGCGATGACTTATTGTATAATTATTCAGAGGATAAGAAAGCCATAGGTATATATCAAATTGATGAAAATAGGTTAACTCTTTTAAAAAAGTTACCTTTTGAAGGTAATTATAGCCAAATGCAATTTTCATTAAAAGGCTCCCTACTCTACGCTTACACTAAACAAGCAGTACAACCTTTTGCAGAAGCTTACATGAATGTTTTTGATTTAGAACAAGGGGATTTAATTGCCTCCGTTCCAATGCATAATGATTTTTCCGATGCAGAAAATGTTTTTGCCTCTCATCCCAATAAACTTATAAAAGCAGATTGCACGTATAATGGCTTTGCTTTTGAGGCTGGGGAGTATTTGATGGAGATCGGGCAAAATAGCAAATACTCCTTGAAGAGTTATAATTTTTCAAAACTTGTTGAAAAATATGATTTTATTAAAAAGGAATCTGAGAAGTACATGATAAAGTTAATTAAAAAATATAAATTATCTCAAGCTGATATTAATGTTTTAAAATCTTCTGAAGATTTGACAAAGAGTGGATTGAAAAAACTTGCTAAATCCTTAGCAAAAACTAAAAAAAAATAGATGCTTTAATTTAATTCTAATCACCTTTATGTCAGTTGATAATTTATGAATCTAAATCCTATTTTTCCTTCGTTGCCATCGGATATTAAAAGGGTTATTTATAAAAAAATTATAGAACAAAATGAGTTTAGACAATTAGCAAAACTTAGACTTGTATCAAAATTTGAGCAAGACTTTATTGATAGGCAGTTAACTCTTTTTCTTTCAAAAAAGCTCTCTTTTATAGTTCAACCTAATTTAAGCTTAAAGAAATGGGAAGAATTTATTGTACAAAACCGTGTTATAAATAATATAACTAATAACCGTTTAGAACCCTCTTATCATTGTACAATAAGTGATTATAAGTATGACCTATGTTATGATCATGTAATTTATTATTATAAAAATCAAATTAGTTTTTATAATCCCATTTCTAAAAAAAGAGTTTGGGATTTTAAATTACCGAAAGACTCAAGAAATCAAAAGTTTTTATTTTGTTTTGAAAAGCATTATTTTTTTTCATTTATTTTAAATGAAAATCAGTATGTGTTAATTCATAAACCTAAAGAAGTCTGCCGATATTTCTTTTTTTCTTCTGGAATTGGAACATTAGTAAAAATTATCCCTGACCCAACTTTAAAAAGTGTAACTGCCATTTTTGGTGCAAAGGAAGAGTTGATCATAATCAAACAAGGAGAAAAAAAATCGGTCTATAGTTTTCCTATAAAAAATGATACGGTGAAGTTTATTTCTGAAAAATACTGTATATATAAAGAAAGCAACCACCACTTTTTGCTAAAAATTATCGCAGAACAAGAGTTTGTCAATAAAACGTTAGATTTAAGGGAGAAGCTTTTATTACCTGAATTCTCCAATTATTTTATGCAAGGTAATATCTTTTTTGGTTATACAAAAGAAACCAAAACCTTGAAATTATTTGACTTTACAGATGAAAAACAGTTAGTTGAGCTAAAAAGTTTTGAACTAAAGGATACTGTGACTAATTTGCAACCGATCATCAAGGGCGATATTCTCTATGTACATACTAAAGAGGAAAATGATTTAGTCATTAAATTCTTTATGCATATTTTTGATTTACAGCACAATACATTGCTTCAAAGGTTTGAGTTAGAAGAAGATGTAGAAGCTTTTGACAAATTTCATTATAAAAAATTTGGCTTTTCATATGTTGCCGGCAAGCTTTTATCTGGCTTTGACACTTATGACCATTCTTTAAAAATCTATGATTTCATTCGTTTAAGTCAAACATTCCTAAAGAAGAAAAAATAATTCTTTTCTTACTAACCAATTCTAGTGAAAAATTCAAATTTTTGATAACAGTGAAATTAAATCCATTTAAGATTTAAAAATCATTTTTAATGTTATTCAGAATTTGAGGTTTTATGGGAAAAAATGTCACGCAAAAATTAATTGAGCAACATTTAGTTTCAGGCACCATGAAACCAGGAGAAGAGATAGGGATTAAAATTGATCAAACGTTAACGCAAGATGCAACTGGCACGATGGTCATGTTAGAATTAGAAGCAATGGATGTAGACAAAGTAAAAACTGAAATTTCCGTTCAATACGTCGATCATAATTTATTGCAAACTGATTTTAAAAATGCTGACGATCACATTTTCTTGCAATCAGCCTGTGAAAAGTTTGGGATCTGGTATAGTCGAGCAGGTAATGGAGTTAGCCATCCAGTTCATATGGAAAGATTTGGAATTCCTGGAAAAACTCTATTAGGCTCAGATAGTCATACCCCAGCTGCTGGATCTTTAGGGATGTTAGCTATAGGAGCTGGTGGTTTAGAAGTTGGTTTATCTATGGTAGGCCTGCCTTTTTATTTTAAAATGCCAAAAGTTTTAGGGGTTAAATTAATTGGAAAATTAGCTGATTGGGTTAGTGCCAAAGATGTAATACTCGAGATGCTAAGAAGACATACCGTAAAAGGGGGTGTGGGTTGGATTATAGAATATTATGGAGATGGTTTAAAAGATTTGTCAGCTATGGATCGACATGTGATCGCAAATATGGGAGCTGAACTTGGGGCTACAACGTCTGTATTTCCATCCGATGAAGTGACTAAAAGATTTTTAAAATCACAAGGAAGAGAAAACGATTGGATTGAATTAAAGCCAGATGAAGGCGCAACTTATGATGAATATGAAGAAATTGATTTATCGACGTTAGAGCCTTTAATTGCCCTTCCAAGCAGTCCTGATAATGTTGTTCCTGTAAAAGACGTAGCAGGGCAAGAAATTTATCAATCGATGGTTGGATCATCAGCAAATCCAGGTTTTAGAGATTTTGCAATTGCGGCTTACATGGTAAAAAATAGACAAATACATCCACGAGTTTCTTTTGATATCAATCCAACCTCGCGGCAAATATTAGACGATTTAACTAAAACGGGTTTTTTAGCTGACTTAGTAGAATCGGGAGCTAGAATCCACCAAGCCGGATGTAATGGTTGCATTGGAATGGGTCAAGCACCAGCGACAAAGAAGAATAGTTTAAGAACAGTGCCAAGAAATTTTCCTGGGAGATCTGGCACAAAAGAGGATGCTGTTTTCTTATGTAGTCCAGAAGTCGCAACTGCATCAGCCTTAACAGGGGTAATTACTGATCCAAGAACTCTTGGAATACCTTATACAAGAATAGAAGAGTTAGAGCACCCAACTATTTTAAATGAAATGGTAATAAAACCACCGGAAGATAATAGTAATGTGGTTTTGCAAAAGGGACCAAATATTCAACCTATTCCTCAATTTAGTTCTTTATCGGAGTTTATTCAAGGTCCTGTCATTTTAAAAGTGGGAAATAACATTTCAACAGATGAGATTTTGCCAGCCGGAACGAAAGTACTTCCCTTTAGAAGTAATATTCCTGAAATTGCAAAATTTGCCTTTTATCAGGTAGATGAAACGTTTTATCAAAGAGCTTTAAACCACCAGGCTACCGGACAAATTATTGTAGGGGGGTTAAATTATGGACAAGGGTCAAGTCGTGAGCACGCAGCAATTGTTCCTAGATATCTTGGGGTTAAAGTTGTAATTGCTAAGAGTTTTGCAAGGATACATTGGCAAAACCTCATTAATTTTGGCATTCTTCCTCTAACTTTTGTTGATCGAAATGATTATGCAAGAATTGATCAAATGGACGAGTTAAATATTGACAATGTTGTAGAAACTATAAAAAATGGTCATTTACTAATTGTTAATAACACCACAAAAAATTTCTTTTTTGAAGTGGAACATGCCTTAACAGAACGACAAATTGAAATGTTAATACACGGTGGAATCATCAATTTATATAAAAAAGGTCTTCTATGAACCAAAACCGACGTATAGCTTTAGTGACAGGCGGCAATAGAGGGATTGGATTTGGCATTTGTGAAGAATTAGCAAAGCACGGTTACCACGTGCTTTTGGGATCGCGTCAAGAAAGTGGAAGACGGCAAGTAGATGAATTATTAGACAAAGGTCATTCTGTAGAGTTTATACTTTTAGATGTTTTGAATGAGAATGATATCACTAATGCTTTTAAATATGTGAGTTCAAAATTTGGGCGTTTAGATGTTTTAATTAATAATGCTGCGATATTCTTAGATAATAAAGAAGAAGATCATTCTCTAAGTTGGGATAAGTTTGCAAAAACTATGGAGTGTAATGTCTACGCACCTTTCAAGCTAATCGAGATATTTGCTCCATTAATGGAGACGAATAATTATGGTAGAATAGTTAACGTATCAAGTGGACTTGGACAACTATATAAAGCGACAGGTACAGCGCCTGCTTACAGTATTTCTAAGACGGCTCTTAATGCTGTAACAACTTACTTTGCCTCTAAGTATAAAAATAAAAATATTTTAATTAATTCCGTATGTCCAGGATGGGTTAGGACTGATATGGGGGGAAGTAACGCTAGCAGGACAATTGAAGAAGGCGTTACAGGAATTATTTGGGCTGCAACCCTTGATAATGAAGGACCGACAGGCGGTTTTTTTAGAGATGGAACAAAAATCTATTGGTAATTTTTAAGAAACTACCTTTGTTATTGGAATAGCAAAGGTAGTGGTTAGTAGTTTAAAACTCAAATTCAAAAGCCGCGCCAGCGTAGGGAGCGCCACCAAAATCAATAATGCGAGTAATTGTTTTATGTCGATTAGAAATTTTTAATTCATCGCCAGCTGCATAACCTACGTGAGCATTTGCCTTAATGGAATTATTGTGGTGATATGTAACTCCAAATTCAGCACCATAATTGCGGTATTGAACAAGGCCTTTACTTAATAATTCATGTTTTCCTAAGCGATAACGGGACATAAAAGCTCTAAAAGCCACTTCGGCACACCAACATTTGTTAAATTCGTAAATTAAAGCCATGTCTAATGGAAAAACCATCTTTAACATCCAATGCTTATCAATTTTCCAATCAAAACCTAAGACAGGCCAAATTCTATCAATTTTCATTCCAGTCATAGCAACAAAGCCAACGTGTAAGCCAACATCTGGAATAAAGTTATACCTTCCCCATAACAATAAATCATAGTTTGCATACTGATTCCAATTTGTATGGTCAGCATCTAAATTCATTTGACCAAAGGCAATCCAAAACCAGTCAGTTGCTCTTTTGGTGAAAGCGCCAATTCTAAAAACATAGGCGTTAAAATTATTTCTATCAAAGTAGGGATTGCGATGCCAATCGATATTATTATGAGTATAGCCAAAGCCAGCAGTTAACCCTTCTTGATGCTCAGGGTTATACCAAAACACAGCATCTAATGACACATCACCTTCAGAAAAGGTAACATGTTGCCCCTTAAATTCTTTTTTCTTTATTTTTGAACGACCAACATAATCATATTCAAATTCAAATTTAAAAGGATTTCCAGATTCGATTTCAGCTATCGCTTGATCGAAAAAAGATTCATAAGTAAAGTCACTTTCGATTTCTGCATAAGAAAAAGTAGACGTTGCTAATAAAAAAAAGGCTAATAAACGTTTAGTTAGATATTTCACAGTATTCCTCATCATCCGAGCCAAAAAAAAGACAGTTATGCCTAAATTAGCTCTACTTGTCAATTAGGAAGTCATTCAGATTGTAAATTACTGTTCTTTTTATTTTTTTAAATGGCATTAACTAGTCCACCCATCATTCTAAGTAGTTCTTCTTGCCTTTGCTCTGATTCTAGAATTTTAATTTGACTAGTTGTTCTGCCATTATGAACTTCTTTGGCTATTTGAAAGTGAAAGTCAGCTTGTTTTGCTACTTGTGGAAAATGAGTGATACAAATAATTTGTTGCTTTTGACCCATATTTTTTAAGATAGATCCAATAATGGATGCTGTTTCACCACCAATGTTTGAATCTATTTCATCATAAATAGCTGTACAAACATGCTCTTTGTCAGATAATAAAGATTGAATGGAAAGCATAATTCTTGCAAGTTCTCCACCGCTTGCACATTCATTTAATAAAACTTTTTTTTCTCCAACATTGGGTGCTAGATAAAACTCAATTTGTTCATCTCCCAATTGATCTCTTGGTTTTTGTTTTAACAAAACTTCAAACCTTGATCCTTTCATATTTAATTGTTGTAAAGCTAAGGTTATTTTTTCTGTTAGCTTAGCAGCAGCTTTCTCCCTTTTTTGAGTTAGCCTTTGACAATGTTCTTCAATAGTAGTCTGTAAATCCAATAACAATTTTTGCTTTTCTTGTAATTCTTCATCAAAATGTTCTAGGGAATGAATATTTATTTCTAAATTCTTTGCGTATGAAAAAATGGCATCATAACTATTCCCATATTTTTTTTTCATTTTTGTTATAAGCTTAAGTCTTTTATCAATTTCTTCCATTCTTAAAGGGTTGTTTTCAATGCTTGGTACAAAACGTTGTAAAGCATAAAAGACTTCTTGCATTTCAATAAAAGCAAGATTAAAGCTATCTTTATCTTCATTAAGACTTTTTTCAAGTGTTGCTAATTTCTCTAAAGCTGATTTGACCCTTTTTAATTGAAGGATTATACCATTTTCTAAAATGTGTGTTATTTCAGAGCCTAATTGTTTTTTTTCTTCTATATTTACAAGAGAAGTATATTCCTCAAATAATTCGTCCTCTTCTCCTCTTATGAGATTGGCTGAACGAATTTCTTCTAGTTCCATAGAATATATATCGAGATCCCTTATCTTTTGAGACTCTTTATCAATTAGTTGCTTTATTTTTCTTTGTAATTCAATGTGTTGATCCCAAAGCCTTTTCAAATCTTTTAAAATAAGATTATTATCAGCAAATAAATCCACAATCTCTTGGTGATAAGAGAAATCTTTTAAAATATAGTTAGCATGTTGACTGCATAGCAAAATAAGTTTACTTCCAATATTTTTTAAGACACTAACTGTTACGGGATGATGATTAATCCAAGCTCTTGTTTTGCCATTATTTGCTATTTCTCTTTGTAAAATTAAAAATTCATCTTCATAAAATTCAATATCATGTTCCTTCAATAGCTCTTGGATTTCTTTTTTATTAGAAATGTCAAATAAAGCATGCACTGAGCCTTTATTTTCACCATGACGTATGAGTTTTAGATCACTTTTAGAACCACAAATAAATTGTATGGCTGAAAGTATTGCCGATTTTCCAGAACCGGTTTCACCCGAGATTACATTAAAACCTTTTTCAAGATTAACTGTAGCTTTTTCAATTAAAATGAAATTTTGTATCTGTAATTGAACTAACATAGAGTTTTAAGAGTTTAACAAATTAATTTGGTTCAAAGGCTGTTTGTAATATAGATAACAATTTCCCAGCCGATTGTTCTTGAAGAAAAACTGTATCCTTTTGGAAGATGATTTGATCATTTAAATAGCCAATAACTTTTAACTTTTGGCTTTCACCATCATAGGAAAAAAAAATTACTTCTTGATAGGGTAAATGAGTGCTTTGATTTGCAGCAGAAAGGATTTTTGCCCCATTTAAGGCATCTAGCAAGTAACTTTGCTGTTTCAAATTTAATGTAAAGGGAATTCCGTTGTAGACTAAAGCTGAGCCTTGAATACTTTTAATTGAGTAGTTTTCATTTTTACCAGAATAACTCATGAAAATAAACCCTGTAGCAAAAAAAATAACTAGTATTATTAAACTTAATCGATAAGTTTTCATGTTGTTACTTCTAAATAGGTTTTAAAATGAACTTTACATACATGGTGAAGTTCTTCCTTACCAAATTTTTTTATAAAGTTTAAGGCAGCCGTTTTAGTTAACGCTGATGCTCCTTTAGGTAATTTAACTCCATATTTTTCTTCTAACTCTAACAATCCATTGACAAAAGTATCCCTTGCCAAAATCGAAGCTGCTGCGACTACTATATCTTCTTCCCCTTTATGTCTTTGGGTTAATTCAACTTCAAGATTTTTACGTTTAAGAGCATTAATGACCACATACTCATTAGCAAATTGATCAATGATGACTTTATGGCAATGAGATTTACCAATCATTTGTTCAATAACTGTAGCATGTCCCCAGCCAAGCAAATAATTTAGGTTTTTAAACTGTAAATAGAGCTCGTTATATTTGTAAGGATTAATCTTCACAATATGATGAAGACAATTTTTTTTGATTTTTTGAGCAATTTTAGCTATGGCTTGATCATTTAACCCCTTAGAATCTTTTACACCTATTTTTTTTAATTCAGTAATTTGTTCATCAAAAGCAAATACTCCTGCAACGCATAGAGGACCAAAAAAATCACCTTTGCCAGATTCATCTATGCCAATTCTAGCAGTTCTATCCAGATCTAAATCACTGTAGGTAAAGACTAATTTTTGTAAAATTTGTGGTTCTAAATAGAATTCAATAAAATTTGCCATATCTTTACCCTGAACGGTAAATTTACCTGACAAATAAAATGTGCATGAACAACCTGTTTTTTTTGCGGAGAAGTAGGTGTGAGGGGGGGTAGTTAAAACAAATCCAAGATCTTGCAAATCTTTTTTTAATCTAGTTTCTAAACTTTTATCTAGGTTTGTAACAAAAACGAGAGGCTTTGGATTTTCACTCATATGCTTGCAAGATTACCTACTAATTTATTTTATGTTTGTTTATTATGCATGATAATATTAAAAAGCTTGTATTAACTTAAAACTTTGTATATTTGTGCTCATTTTATGGTTTTGCCAATCAAAGTTCCATAAAAAACTATCTAAAAGAATGAAGTATTAAGTTAGTGGCTTAAAAAGGTAGATATATTCTAGCTTTTATTTTTACTTGTCAATGATCGAGGTTTTATGAAAGAAGAGTTGAAAGATGTCGGTGATCTCTTCAAGCAACGTCGTAAAGAAATGAATATTTCCTTAAAAGAAGCTGAAAATGCTACATCAATTAGAATGAGCTATTTACAAGCCCTAGAAGATGGAGAAGTTAATAAATTAATTTCACCTGTTTATGCGCAAGGTTTTTTGCGCCAATACGCTCATTTTTTAGGAATAGATGGAGATAAAATAGTCAGAGAGCACCCTGAAATTTTTAATCGTCCTGAATCTCAAGAATTTTCCTATGGAATAGGAACATTAGAAATTAGAGGAAATCCAGGTTCTGGGGTTAAATGGTTTCCCAATGCATTATGGTTAGGTGCTTTTTTAAGTATTTTATTAGTTGCATGGTATGTAGCAAAGCTTTTTGAGGTAATTTAATGGAAAATAAGAACACATTCACAAATAAATGGTGGAAACAAGTTATTTGTGGAGTGTGCATGGGCACGGCTGATTTAATTCCTGGAATCTCAGGTGGAACAATTGCCTTTATAATGGGCTTTTATCAACGCCTACTTTTTAGTATTAAAACTTTGAACTTCAAAGCAATTGGACATTTATGTAGGGGACGATTTAAGGAGTTGTCAGAGACTGTAGAATGGAAGTTTTTAAGTGCCATTGCTTGTGGAATGTGTATTGCCTTTATCGTTTTTGCAAACTTATTTCAGTTTCTATTAAATCATCAAATTTATCAAGTTTACTTATATGCGGCTTTCTTTGGCTTTATAGCAGCATCCATTGTGTTATGTATGAAAGATGTAGATTGGGCACAAAAAGGTGTCTTTTCTTCTCTAATTATTGGTATTTTATGTGGATATGTTTTGACCGATAAAAACTTAATACAGTTTGACACTGAGCCAAGGTATGAAGTAGCCATCGATTTAAATTTGAAAGATGAAATTGTAAAAAATTATAATTACCAAACAAAAACAGTCCAAAATGTTCCGAAATCAACTATTTCAGCTCTTATCGCAAGAGGTGATTTGCCTCCAAATGTAATGGTAAGGCTGGCGAATAGTGAAAAATGGTTTTCAGCAAAAGAAATTTTGGAGCAATCATCCTTTGTCTATTTAGATTTTTGGATTTTTACCTGCGGCATTATTGCGATTAGTGCTATGCTATTACCAGGCATTTCAGGAAGTTATCTACTACAGGTATTTGGCGTTTACGGAATTATCCTTGAAGCTTTAGCTGATTTTATTAAAGGCTTATCTTTTTTTCATTTCAACGTTTCAGCATTTTTTATATTAAATAGCATGTTTTTAGGTGTTGTATTTGGAGGATTAACCTTTTCAAGAGTGATTACTTGGCTCTTTAAAAAATATCCTCAAATTACCTTGGCACTAATGATTGGATTTATGATAGGGGCATCACGTGCGCTTTGGCCTTTTTGGGAATCATTTTACGAAATTAATTTACTAAAGCTAAGTAAAGGCCCACAACTTTCCCTCATTGAACCTATCATGCCAAGTTTTTTCCAACTTCACACATTAATAGCTTTTATAATCGTTGGATTAAGTTTTTTTTCAATAATGTATATGGAAAAAATGGCAAATAAAAAAGAAGCTACAAGATCGATCGCTGAATAAGATTTTTGATTAATAATGAATAAATTCAAGACATAAGCCATGAGCTGGTGCTGTTATACCAGCTTTTATTCTACTTTTTTGGTTAATGATGTCGGGAATGTCTTCAATTTTTAAACGATTTCTTCCAATATCAACAACAGTTCCTACCAAATTGCGAACCATTTTATATAAGAAATTATTTCCTGAAATTCTGAAAACTAATCGATTATCCTCAAATTCTGTTAATTCAAAAGATTCTACATTACGAATATAATGTTCATAGTTAAGGTTTTTACGCATATTACAAAAGGCTGAAAAGTCGTGACTACCTATAAATGAAGGTAAAGCAGCTTTCATTAAAGGAACATCCAATATCTCTATCACATGCCAAGAATAGTGACGATGGCAAGGAAGTTGCACTTTTCCACAACAAATTTGATAGGTATAAGTTTTACCTTTACAATGTAGTGTGGGGTGAAAATCTAAAGGTACATCTTTTAATTCTAAAACTCTGATATCTTTTGGGAGTAACTGATTTAAGCTGATGAAAAGTCGCTTAGCACAAAATTCTTTCTCTACAAAGAAATTGACTGTTTGGTTTTTAGCATGAACACCCGCATCCGTTCGACTAGCAGCTTGTAGTTGAACGGAATGTTGTAGTATTTGTTCGATAACATTTTTTAAGCAACCTTCTATGCTAGGACCCTCTTTGGTTAGTTGCCAACCAAGATAGTTCGTTCCATCATAAGCCACATGTAAAAGAAGATTCTTAAGGGGCACTGGCAATCACTCCACTTGTGTGAATAAATTGATATACACCTTCCATAAAACGTTGAATAGCTAACATAACTAGTATCATACCCATTAAACGTTCACAAGCCATTAAGCCACTTTTTCCTAAATATCGATTTAGAAAAGGAGCAAAATATAAAACGAACAAAGAAGATATCCAAGCAAAAAAGATAGCTATTAACATCGAAGTTTGATTTTGCTCTAAATGGGAAAATAGCAAAATGGTAGCTAAAAGAGAAGGACCTGCAATTAAAGGAACAGCTAATGGAATTACAAACGGTTCACCTTTTGGTAGATTAGCTCTTAATCCGTCCGTTGTTGGAAATAAAATTTTAATGGCCGTTAAGAAAAGAATTAAACCAGAAGATAAGCTTACTGTAACTTCAGAAACTTGCAAAATATCGAATAAAGCTTCACTTAAATAAGAAAAAAAGATCATAAACGCTAAAGCAATAACCATTTCTCTTAAAAGAACGAGTTTTATACGCTTAGGTTCGATCCCCTGCATTAAAGTTAGATAAGAACCTACATTTCCGATAGGGTCCATTATTAAAAATAATATAATTGAAATTGAAAAAATGGAAACATCCATGAAAAAAACCTATATATATTTACAATGTTTGAACGAATAAGCTAATGCCAGTAACAATCATACTCATGGACATTAACGCCAAAATCATTCCCATAAGCTGTTCTAAAGCAATTAAGCCTCGTTTACCAAAAAATTTTAAAAGGTATGGAGCTGATGCAACGACAGCGATAACCCCGATCCAGGCTATGAGTATAGCGCCTGTGACTTTTAGGTTATTAGGTTCTAATCTAGCATTAAGCATAATGATAGACATTAAACCAGGTCCAGATAAAATAGGTGTAGCAATTGGAACAATATAAGGCTCTTGCTTGGGAACATTCACTGTATCACTTTCAGGCTTAGAAAAAATCATACTCAATGCTACTAAAAATAATAAAATGCCTCCACAAAGACTCACAGCATAATCTTTAATATTAATTAAACTTAAAAAAGCTTCCCCAAAGAATTGAAAAAATAAAGCAATTAATAAAGCAAAAAAAGCTTCTCTTGCTAATATTTTTCTTTGACTTGCAAAATCATAATCTTTAACTAAAGCAAGCATTGCTGGACAATTACCGATTGGATTGGTCACTAAAAAGAATTTAAGAGCCAATGCAAAAATGGAAGAAAACACGATTTATTCTCTTGTTAAAATTACCCAACAGTTAATCTACTTACTATAGAAAAATGATGGGGATTATTTGTTAATATATTTTTCTTGGCTTCTATTTCATCTAAAATACCCCGAAGAGATCCTATTATAATTGCCACAGGTACCCCAATGGAAGGCGATATAATAGAAAGTGCGACAGGTAATATAAAGAAAGTAATAAATGTATAGGGTGATTTCTGCACAAATCTTAAGGTATTCCATTTCATAGATTCGCAAGCTGAAGGATTATAACACTGTATAATTTTTACTACAAGCCTTGTTGCTAAGGTACTTACTCCAAACGCAAGTGATGGATAAAACACCCATAAAGGCAGAATAAATTTAAAAACTAAAGTGCATATAGTCGTAATTACACTCCATAAACTTTGGTTTAAAAAAGTTTTAGATTTTTCAAAAAAAGTTATTGATTTCTCATTGTGGCACTTAATTAATTGGAACATTGCTACTCACTTTATAATTATTAGTTGTTAAATGATTGTACAGAATGAGAGGTGTTTTTTTTAAATAGATAAGCTTTCCTGCAATAATTTTTGAGCAAAACTTAAAAGTAAAAATTTTTAAAGCCTAGGCTATGTGTTTTTGATTTAGAATATCTAAAAAAAATAGCAAAAATTGAAAAAAAAGAAGAGAGAGATAGAAAAAAAATCGCATCCTAATTCACTAATTATTATGGGTTTATAGAGGGAAATAAAAAAACTTGAGAATTTTGCTGTTCTTAAATGTACGCTTTCATATATATTTATCACTTCTTGCGAACGAAAAATGAAAATCGAGTAGAAGTAAGAAATAAGATACCGAAGAGTATCGAAGATGTTTTGACAGAGTAAGATAGACAATGTACAAGCAAATGAAGCTTGTGCGATAATAACTCGTTCAAAGAGTAATAAATCGTAGATTAGTATATAAATCACCAAGTTTTCAATAATTTTTTATATTGAGAATTTGATCTTGGTTCAGATTGAATGCTGACGGCGTGGATGAGGCATGCAA
>Ga0209960_1002633_pt1 | contig 17398 bp, 20 predicted proteins | sample ThiBiot_500_plan_2_FD_183947 | JGI IMG/M metagenome (GOLD analysis project Ga0209960, IMG submission 183947) | Wastewater bioreactor microbial communities from Cape Town, South Africa - Thiocy_expt_500_plan (SPAdes) | ecosystem: Engineered > Bioreactor > Thiocyanate-remediating >...
AAAGCAGGGAAAAAATTATTTTTCAAAAATAAAAAGGGAATAATTTTATAATAAATTTATTATAATTTATTCTCTTTTTGAACTGGGAGTTTCCTGCTTTTTTTTTTTTTTTCACTCACTCATTGATTTTTGAGCTTCAATTGATTTTTATACAACCTCTTTCAATAAATCAATCAATAACTTCATAACTCAATCAAAATATAGATACTAGTTCTGAATTATTCCTTAATTAACCTACAATGAGCATTCATTTCAGGTCTTTTTCTTTCTTTTTTCGTTTTCAAAGAAATATCGTGATGAAAACAAATATATAAATCAGATCATACATGGCTTACTCAAGTGATATTGGATTGAGGTTTCTCGTCCTAGGATTTGCTTTTGGATTTCTTGCCTCAGTTATTCTTCATTCTCTTACTGCACCAACGTTACATGGTATTTCCCCTGAGTTTAAAGGAAAAGGTTCTTGTTGGTGTTCAAGAGAAGGATATTGTCTTTGCACCCCTTCTCTTGCTATTGATGTTGTAATTGAATACTTTTCAGGTAAATAATTATTATTAAAACTTTAATTTCTTAATTTCTTAATTTCTTTTTTTTTTTCTTTTTTCTTTTTCAAACCAAACTCTTTGAAAAAAAAAAAAATCAATCATTTAAAAAAAAAGAATCTGGAGATTTTAAAGGAATTGTTATTGCAAAAAGAAAATTTCCTCCCGAAGGTTATGCATTACCAGGAGGATTTGTAGAAGTTGGAGAAACTGTTGAAGAAACTGTTATTAGGGAAGTTTTAGAAGAAACTCATCTTCATGTTGAAGATCCAAAATTTCTTGGAGTTTTTTCAGATCCAAAAAGAGACCCACGTAGACATACAGCAAGTGTTGTTTACACAGGAAGAGCAAGAGGACATTTTACTTTTGGAGATGATACATCAAAAGTGGAAGTAGTACATCCTAAAGAGTTGATTCAAAAGAAGGATCAATATCATTTTGCTTTTGATCATAGAGACATTGTTGAAAAATATTGTGAAGAATCAGAGGCCAAGCGTTGTCAATAATTTTGCTCAACTTGAATTATAGAAAGTTTGGAAAATGATAATTTAAATCAAATTATTTGGAAATATTATAAAGTGTATAAAATAATTTATTTGATAGAAACTCGGAATAAAATGAGCAAAAATCAACATTTTTTCAAGATGACTCATTTTTAATTGATTTTTTTTTTTTTTTGGAATCCAGGATATTGTTTTGAAAAAACAAAAAACAATTAGTCAACAAGAAATAAATGAAAAATTTAATTGAATTCTACTAAGAAATTGAATTGAAAATTTATTTCAAGAAACAACAAAAATAATATTATTTCAAAAAGAAACTTGGAGACAACAAATTTGAATGAATCAAAAAAATTAATTCTCGGAGGTTGATTTATTTCAATGATTCAATCATTTTATTTTTCTTCAAATGTTTGTTATTTTTTATTTTTATTATTTTGTTATTGTGGTCTAGTTCATGTTTTTGATGTTCCATTCAATAAAATCAACATTTATTATTATTTACATCCAAATCGTATAAATATATATATAAGGGGTTTCAAGTTGAGTTTTCAAGAGTGGACAATTAATTTTTCCTTTTTTTTGCACTTTTTTTCTTGGTTTTTTTCTTTCTTCAATTCAATTCAATTTTTTTTTTTTTTTTATAACAATTGTTTGAACTTTGAAACTTATATATATCATTGAACTTTCAACTCTCAACTTTAAAAATTGTTAATTTTGTTGTTATTATTGAATTTTGACTTTGAATTGTTCGAATTGAAATTGTAAAAGTTGCAATGTCAAATGATATTATTCACTTTTACTACCACTTTGACTTTTGAATATAGACAACTTTAAATTATTCATTTATTGGTTGAACTATAATTCAATACACACCTTTTGAATATTCTCTTCATAGTTTTTTGTATTCTATTTGTATTTCTATTTTACTAAAGTTTTTAATAGGAAAAATAAGTAGTGAAAAAATGAAGCTGACAGTGCAAGGTATTTTTCATTTTACTGAACTATTATACTTATTATTCTTATTTTTGTAAAAAACAAGAGATGATAATGAAATATTAAATAATTAGTTATCCGTGTTGAATTCGTTTCTATGTCTCATTTACAAAGTAAGTTTCTTTCTTTTTTTTTTTGTTCTTGATGAATATAAAAAATTATATTGAAAACTATATTGGATTGAATTAAATTGAATTGAACTTAGGTGAGGCAGATATTATTTGTAAAGTGTATAATAGGAAAGGACAGAAAAAAAAAGTGACTGTGAAGCTAAAAACATTATCTTCAATTTGGAATCAAACATTTACATTGTAGAACTTTTTCTTCACAAAATTTTCCAAAAAATGATATTTAAATAATCTAAACGATCATTTATATTTAGTGATGATATTGTATATGAACAAAAATTGTATATTAAACTTGGAGTTAAAAAGACTTCTCGAAATCAAAGACTTGGAAAAGGAACATTAGATTTAGAAACTTTTAAAGCAAGTCGTGAACAAAGACTTGAGCATCAATTAGAGTACTGATTCAATTTTCTTTTTCTTTTCTTTTCTTTTCTTTCTTTTTTTGTACCAATCAAAGAAACTAATATCTCATTTCATCATGAAGCTTAATAGAAAGTAAAGGAAAAAAGAAGATTGGAAAAATTTACTTGAAATTATTATTCACCGAAGCTCAAATTCCACTTTCTTTTCAAATTGATTCAACTCCAATCAATGACCCTACTTTACCAGATGGGTATGAACTTTTTTTTTTTTGATTAATCAAACAAAAAAAGCAAGATATAAAAAAATAAAAAGTTCATAAAAATAAAAATATCTTGCTTTTTTTGTTTTTCATTTTCATATAAAAAAATAAAAATAAAAATAAAAATAAAAATAAAATAAAATAAAATAAAAACTAGATGGGAAGCAAGAAAACATTCTTCAAATGAAATCTTTTATATTAATCATATTACAAGGAAGACTCAATGGGAAAGACCCCTTCAAGATGTAACTGAAATTGAAGATACAATTGCCTCCTTAGAAATAATAGAAGAGGCACCCACTTCACAAAATCTCTTGAGAAAAAAAAAATTATATCGAAGTTCTTCAGTTTCAAGTAGTTCATCAAAATTAAGAAACTCTAGACGTTTTTCAACTCCACCACCACTTTCTATAAGCCCAAATTTAAGTTCTAGTTCAATCTCAACCACAACCTCAACCTCTAATCAAAATGGAATCATACCACCTTCAGACACAAATCTTACATCATCTTCAACACCAATTTTGAGTTCAACCCCAATTTTAAATTCTCATCTCAATGGAGTCAATAATGCAAATAGAATTCTTGCTACTCAAAGTCTTCGAGGAACATCAAGGTATTCTGAAACATTTAAATCGATCCAATTTGTGATTCTCATTTTACATTAATTATTAATAAATATTCTATCCTTTCTTTAGCACCCTTACTCGAAGAGAAATTCAACAAAATACTTCAAATTCTCCACTTCCAGTAGGATGGGAACAAAGAGTTACAAGAGATGGAAAAATATTTTTTGTGAATCATAATAATCAAAAAACTCAATGGGAAGATCCAAGAACAGGGTTATTATTATATTTATTATATTTATTTTAGATTCAATTCAATTTTTTTTTTTTTTTCTCCTTCTAGACGTAGAATAACCGCCAATCCTCTTTCATCTGGAGAAACATCATCAAATAGTATCGATGATCCAAATTCAAGTTTTCTTGGTGAATTACCAAGTGGATGGGAAATTAGAAAAACAAAAGAAGGAAGACCTTTTTATATTGATCATACCAATCGGAAAACCCAATGGGAAGATCCAAGAGTAGTTCAATCAAAAATATCACCTAATTCACCTCAATATATTAGGTTTCATCATTTTTTCTTTTTTTTTCTTTTCTTTATTATTATTTCTTCTTTTTTCTATTAATTTTAACAATCTTTGAATACAAAATAGAAACTATGAGCTCAAAGTTCAAACATTTCGTTCTTCACTTGCTATTCCAGAAGAGCCAAGGAAGAAAAGATTTGAAATTAAGGTTTGATTTTAATTTATAATCGAAAATAAGTCAAAAAAAAACTTCCCTTCTTTTTTTTTTTTTTTGAAATATTAGGTTCGAAGACAATATATTTTAGAAGATTCATTCAGAAAAATAAGAGCATGTTCAGGATCTGATTTAAGAAAAAGAGTTTGGATAACTTTTGAGGGTGAACAAGGACTTGATTATGGGGGTCTTACAAGAGGTTTTCTTTCTTTTTCTTTTCTTGAAATCCAATAAGATTCTAAAAATCCTATAAAATAAATAAATTAGAATGGTTAACTTTATTATCAAAAGAAATGTTCAATCCTTGTTATTGTCTTTTTGAATATTCTGCTTCTGATAATTACACTCTTCAAATCAGTTCAAAGTCCGGAGTTAATCCAGATCATTTATTATATTTTCTTTTCATTGGTTTCATTTTTTTCTTCCATTCATATCTTTCAAAAAAAACTAATCAAATGAAAATGAAATTTTAGGAAGGGTGATTGGATTTGCAATTTTTCATGGAAAATTTATTGATTCCTTTTTTGTATCAAGTTTTTATAAAAGGTAAAAAACAAAATTTTGTTTCTGGATTTGTTGTTCAAAATTCTTTAAAAAAAAAAACAAATAATGATAGAATTCTTGGGACAGCAAGTGAACATCGTGATTTAGCAAGTGTTGATCCAGAAAGATATCAATCTTTTGAATGGCTATTAAATAATTCTATTCAAGGAGTTTTGTTTGAAACATTTTCTGTTGAAACCGATGCTTTTGGAGAAAAAACTATTCATGAATTAAAACCAGGTTGAAATTTTGAATCTTTCTTCTTTTTTATTTTATTTTCTTCTTCTTTTTAGAATTTGAGTCTCATAAAATAAAAATAAAAAGGTGGATCAAAAATTGAAGTTACAGACGAAAATAAAAAAGAATACGTTCATTTATATACAGATTGGAGAACAACTAAAGGAACAGAGGAACAAATGAAATATTTATTAAAAGGTCTGAGTGATGTTGTCCCATTGGAATCATTAAAAATATTTGATCCATCAGAGCTTGAGGTTTTTTTTTTTTTTTTTCTTCCTCAAATTGAAGTTGAATACCAATCCAATGTGACTCAAATTTAAAACAGTATTTAATTGGAGGACTACCAGTGATTGATATCGAAGATTGGAAATCAAATACTATTTATCGAAATTATAATGAGACTTGTCAAATTATCGTATGGTTTTGGGAACTCGTATCATCTTTTACAACAGAACAAAAGGCCAGATTTCTTCAATTTGTTACAGGAACCTCTCGAATTCCGGCCACAGGATTTAAAGACTTATGGGGTTGATTTTATTTGATTTTATTTTATTTGCTTCATTTATTCATAGCAATCTCTTTTACTTATATTAGGAAGTGATGGTCCTAGAAAATTTTGTATTGAACAATGGGGAAGTACTGATAATCTTCCAAGATCTCATACCTGGTTTTTCTTTTATTTTTTCTTTTATTTCTTCTTATTTACTAAATTCAATAACAAACAAATTTAGCTTTAATCGAATTGATCTTCCTTGTTATGAGAGTTATGAAAAGTTACAACAAAAATTAATGTTTGCAATGGAGCAATCAGGAGCTTTTGGAATTGATTAATCCAGGAGCAATAAAAAGTGTACAATAGTTGTAGACAATTTTGTAATAAAAAAAAAACATCATAGACATCCAAACAATCAAATCATTTTTTCTTTTTTTCTTTTCTTTTCTTTCAAATTATTTTTTCAAATTACTTTTTCTTTAAAGATCTTTCTTTTCTTTTCTTTTCTTTTCTTAAGGTGAAAATGTAAGTTGTTTAGAAAGAGTTCGCTCTAGGAAGACAAAAAAAAACAAAACAAAAAAACAATTTCAGTGGTCAATTTTCTTTGGTTTGCCTTTTTCTTTGTTTCACCTTTCTTATGCTCAAATTTTTTTCGGGATGATTGCGTTGGGTTGGAGTTTGGGATGAGGAAGCTTATCAATGGGAACCATTTGAAAATGTTGGTGTTTGGGTTTATTTCTCATTTCACTAAACTCCGAAATAATTAATTAGAGCTACTCTAAGTGGAGTTTATTGGTTTAGAAAAGTACCTTTTGCCTTTTTGAGATTTAAAAACAAAGAAATAGAGCTTTAGAAAAGAAAAACGGAGATAACTTACTGTGCTTCAAATGCTTCACAACTCAGTCTACTTTCATATCTTTGTCTTTGTGCTTTTATTCCAACCATTTGTTCACTCTGATGTAACTTACACATATCCAAACAAAGCTGTTTATGATGATTCAAGCTCACAATTTCTGAGTTCTCCTTCAAACACACCAATTCAAAGATATGTCAATTTCTCTGGGTTGAGTGCACTTTCTTCTTCTGCTGTTATAACAGTTCAAATATGGCTTAGACATACTTATAATGCAGATGTGGAAATGCGTTTGTATTCACCTGATGGAACTTATATTATATTAAGTAACAGAAGAGGAGGTGCAAATGACAATGTATTTGATGGAACACTTTTCACAGATTCTGCTTCAACAACAGCTTCTTCTTATCCATTTTCAAATAATGTTGTTGCAACACCTCTGAAACCAGAGCAACTTTTTTCAAGTCTTCGAGGAAAAGATCCAAATGGTCAATGGAAAATTTGGTTAAATGATGGCTTTTCGACAGACGATGGTTATTTAAATCGAGTTATTTTGACAATTCAAGGTATTTTTTTTTTTTTCTGTAAAAACTTCAGCCTTGAAACTTTGAAAATAGATGATTCCTTACTTGGTCCAATCCCTCATCAAACAACAACCTCATATACTGATACTGGTAGTACTACCCTCACCTATAACAATTCAGTTTCTAGCACTCATACTTTTTCAGGATTAGTTAACCCACTTTCAAATTATGCAATAATCACATTACAAATTTGGGTGCCTCATACTTATAGTGGTGATTGTGTTGTCACATTGATGGGTCCTACTGGTACATCAATTTATATTACAAACAGAAGAGGAAGTGGATTTGACAATGTATTTGATGGAACACTTTTCACAGATTCTGCACCAAATTCTGTTTCGAGTTATAGCTTCACATCAAATGGTGTTGTTTCTCCCTTGAAACCAGAACAACTTTTCTCAAATTTTAGAGGGAAAAATCCAAATGGAGAATGGAGAGTTGATTTTTCAGATAATGCTAGTGGAGATGATGGGAAAGTAAACAAAATAATATTGACAATTCAAGGTAAAAATTATTGAAAAAAATTATTGAAGAAAAATCAATCAAATGGAGAATAGATGGGTGCTTGATTGGAAACCAATGTGGACCAGGAACATGTGTTGCAACTGGTTCAACAACTTATAGCTGTTCTTGTCCTGCTGGCTATGGTGGTGCTAATTGCACTGGTTTGAGTTTTTTCTTTCTTTTCATTGATTTTATTTTTCAAAGAATTTTCAACCAATCAATCTTCTGGATAACTAGATATTGATGAATGTGCCACTGGGACTGATAATTGTGCATCAGGAATAGCAACATGTGCAAATACGATTGGAAGCTTTACTTGTACTTGTAATACTGGGTATTCTGGAAATGGTGTCACTTGTACTGGTAGGGATTATTTTAAAAGTGGAAATTGAAAAAAAAAAAAAACAAGCAAACCAAAAATAAAAAAAAGATATTAATGAATGTTCAACAAATAATGGAGGATGTGCAACAAATGCATTATGCATAAATACAATTGGAAGTCGGACTTGCACATGTAAATCTGGTTATTCTGGGGATGGTTCGACTTGTGATGGTAAAAATTTCTTGTTATTTTGATCCAAAAAATCCAAATTATAAACTGGAGAGGAAAAAAAAATACTAGATATTAATGAATGTTTGGCAAATAATGGAGGGTGTGTAACAACAGCAATATGTTCAAATACAATTGGAAGTTTTATTTGCATTTGCAAAACTGGATATTCTGGGAATGGCTTGGTTTGTATTGGTATTAACTGTTTCTTTTTCCCTTTCAGAAAAATAATAAAATAACCAAATAAAAAAATTCATAGATATCAATGAATGTACTAATGGAACTAATAATTGTGCATCAGGAGTAGCGACATGTACAAATACAGATGGAAGTTTTACTTGTTCTTGTAATATTGGATATTCTGGAAATGGTATCACTTGTACTGGTAATTACAAACAATTTTTTTTTTATTGGGTTGCTCAAAAAATAAATAAGATAAAAATAAGTCAAAATAAATAAAAGATATTGACGAATGTTCAACAAACAATGGAGGATGTTCAACAAATGCAAAATGTACAAATACAATTGGAAGTCGTACTTGTGCATGTAAAAGTGGTTTTGATGGAGATGGTTTGACTTGTAATGGTAAGAATTTTAATTTTCATATCAATTCCTAATTTTCACATCAATCGAAGAAGAAAAAAAAACAAAAAAAAAAAAAAAAAAAAAAAAAAAAAAAAAAAAAAAAAAAAAAAAAAAAAAAAAAAAAAAAAAGATATTAATGAATGTTTAACAAACAATGGAGGATGTTCAACAAATGCAAAATGTACAAATACTCAAGGAAGTTTTAGTTGTACCTGTAATTCTGGGTATTCTGGGGATGGTTTTAATTGTGATGGTAAGAATTCTTAATTTTCATATTTATATTAATCAAAAAAAAAAAAAAAAAAAAAAAACCAATAATTTAATAATGAATAAATAGATATTGATGAATGTTCAATAAATAATGGAGGATGTAATGTTAATGCAAATTGTACAAATACACCTGGAAGTTTTAATTGTACTTGTAATACAGGATTTTCTGGTGATGGAATTACATGCTCACCATGTGTTGAAAATGAATATCCATTTAATCAAACAACATGTCTTCCTTGTCCCGAAAATACAATAAGTAAAATAGGAAGTACTTCAATCTCTGATTGTAAATGCACTGAATTCAATCATTATCTTGATAATCAAACATTAACTTGTCTTCCTTGTGAATATGGATTTAAAGCTGATGAAATTTTAAATGTTTGTCAAAGTAAATCTTTTTTTCTTCTTTCCTCTTTATTTGAGTCCAAAAAAAAAAATAAAATAACTTTTTTTAATAATAAAAAAAAATCAGAAGTAAAATGTGAAACACTTATTCATGGAAGTGAATTTTTATCAACTGAAATTGATGGAATATTGACACCAGATTGTTTACCTAATTATTATATATTTCAAAGTTCTGCACCATATTCCCCAATTCCAAATGAAAAAGGAGAAGCAATTTGTTTATTAAATAATGATAATGTGACAGCTGATTGGTCCATTATCAAATATTGTAAACCATCATGTTTGATTAGAGAAGGAAAATGTGATAATAATCAAGTTTGTGCCCAATCACCTGGAGAAAATATTGACAAATGTTTTTGTGCTGGTTATACTGGAAAATATTGTGAAATTATTGATTCTCAAGGTTTTTTTTTTTTTAAAAAAAAAAAAATAAAAAATAAGAAAATAAAATAAAATAAAATAAAATAAAAATGAACAAATAAATAAAAAAGGATGTGGGACATTAAGATGTTCTCATAATGGAGTATGTGTGGAGAAAACTGAAACATCTGGTGCACATTGTAATTGTACAGGAACAGGATATGATGGACCATTTTGTGAGAATGATATTAATGATTGTGTTGTAAATGTGACATGTTTAAATGGTGGGACATGTATTGATTATGGAGTGAATAAAACATTTTGTGTTTGTCCATTTGGATTTATTGGAGATAAATGTGAATTATGTCCTCCAAATACTTGTAAAAATGGTGGTGATTGTATTATTCAAAATGGGATTTCAACTTGTAATTGTTTTGGAACTGGATATGAAGGTGATAAATGTCAATTTCAAAAAGAAGATTGTAGAAAAAATGGGTGTGGATTGGGAAGGTGTGTTACCATTTCACAAAGTGATTCATCTTATTGTAATTGTTTTGGAACAGGTTATGGAGGTGATTATTGTGAAATATCAAAAAATGATTGTAAAACATTACCATGTTTTAATGGATTATGTATTGAATTGGAAGGTGATTCAAGAAGATGTTCATGTTTACCTGGATATGAAGGAAATAGATGTGAAATTCAAAAAGAAGATTGTAGAAAAAATGGATGTGGATTTGGAAGATGTATTACAATTTTAGAAAGTGATTCAGCATCTTGTAATTGTTTTGGAACAGGTTATGAAGGAAACTCTTGTGAAATATCAAAAAATGATTGTAAAACATTACCATGTGTTCAAGGATTATGTACTGAATTAGGAAATGATATGAGAAAGTGTTCATGTTTACCAGGTTATGAAGGTGATAGATGTGAAATTCAAAAAGAAGATTGTAGAAAAAATGGGTGTGGATTAGGGAGATGTATTACTATTGCACAAAATGATACAGCATATTGCAATTGCTTTGGCTCTGGTTATGAAGGAGCCCAATGCGAAATTCAGAAAGAAGATTGTAGAAAAAATGGATGTGGAGAAGGAAGGTGTATTACAATTTCACACAATGATACAGCATTTTGTAATTGTTTTGGCTCTGGTTATGAAGGAAATCGATGCCAATTTCAAAAAGAAGATTGTAGAAAAAATGGATGTGGAGAAGGAAAATGTGTTGTTATTTCGCAAAATGATACAGCACATTGTGATTGTCAAAAGACAGGATATGAAGGAGATTTTTGTGAAAAGGAAAAAGATTGTCGATCAAAAAAATGTTTGAATAATGGAGAATGTAGAATTGATTATGAAAGTGATACAGCAAGATGTATTTGTGGAGATGAATTTAAAGGAGAAACATGTTCAATGGAAAAATATTCAACAGTTGAACAAGTCACTGTTTATTATTTTTTAGGACCAATTTTTATTATTTATTTATTGGTATGTGTTGGAATATTTACACAAGCAAGAAAAGCGGATAAAGAAACAAAAAAAAGTTGGATATTCTTTTTATTAAGATTTTTGATGTCATGTTTAGGAATATTTGATTTATTAACTGATATTTTCTTTGTTATTCAATCTTATGATTATGGAGTTGAAAATAATAATTTTGGATTTTTTTGGTCAAGTTTAGGATTTACAATATTACCATGGAGTTTAGCAGCAATTTGTACAGGAATCTTTTTAACAGCTTGGAGAAAGAAATTGAATTTAGATAAAGATTCTCATAACAAGAATTTTATGATCTTTTCATTTTTCACAGTTATATCATTATTATCAGCCAATGGAGTTGAGACATTTCATTTGGTGACCCAATATTTATTTTTGAAAGAAGGAAGAGTGATTCAAGTTTCAGATTATGCAGGATATTTAACAATTTATTTTATTGTCAAAACATTTATTGAAGATTTCCCACAATTAATAATTCAAGGAATATTTCAAAGTAAATTAGGAAAAGCAGATGCCATTGTAACTTTATCATTGGCAAGTTCAGCATTATCATGTTTTATTACAGCAGTTACTTTCCCATTCACTCATGAATTTGAATACATCAAAATCAAAATTAGAAGATTTGGAAGACAAGAAAATTTTGAACCACCATCCAAAGCACCATTATTTCCAATGCAATAAATCTCTTCTTTCAGAGAAATTTGTAATTATTATAGAAATAATAAAAAATAAAAAACATAGACTCATACAAACAATTAAATCTTTTTTTTTTTCTTTTAAAGAAATCTTTAAAGTTTTGATCAAAAGAAGAACCAAAGAAAGAAGTGAAGAGGAATAGGGGCGATTTGGTAATTCAAAAAGAGGATAAAGTTATATTTTTTTGTTTGATCAAAATTCCCTTCTTTTTTTTTTCTCTCAAGAGATTCTTTTGCAAAGGAGCGAAGCAAAGTGAAATTCTAATTTTAAAAGTGAAAATGTTTTCAAGAAACGCTTTAACAACTCAATTCTCTTTGGTTTCTTTTCTTTTCTTCTATCTTCTTTTATTTTCATTTCTATCTTTTCCAATTTTTTTAATTAATGAATGAATGGCCAAATAATACCTGAACAAAAAATGGAATTTCAAAACAATTAATAAACAAATAAATAAATAATATAGATCTCTCGTCTTACAACTCAAAGAGCTTTCTCTCAAGTTTGTCTTTATTATTTTTTTTCTTCTTCAAAAAATAAATAGCTTAATTGTAATATTCTTGTTTAGACACCCAATCTCTGGAATAGATTCCAAAAATTTGTTGGTGAATCTTCAAAGAATGTGAAAGAGATTCATCCATTAGATGTCAAAAAAATGATTTCAAGTGGAGAACCATTCACTTTAATTGATGTTAGAGAGGATAGTGAATGGAACAAAAGTAGAGTTGCAGGATCAGTTCATCATCTCTCAAAGGTATTTCTTTATATTTTAATTTGCCAAAAAAATCAAGAATTATTCATTCATTTCATTTTTTTTAGTTTAAGCTTAACTAATTATTTTTTCATTTATTGAAAAAAAGGGAGTTATTGAAAGAGATATCGAGAAATTAGTTGCTGAACCAGAAGCTAAAATTGTTGTATATTGTGCAGGTGGAATCCGTTCAATTCTTGCAGCTGATAACCTTCAAAAAATGGGTTACAAAAATGTTCTTTCAATGCAAGGAGGTATTGGAGAATGGGCTCGTGCTGGACTTGAAATTGAAGGTGAAAAGAAATAAAAACAAAAATAAAATGAAATAATGGATGAAAAATAAAAAAAAAGAATAAAAACTATGATGATTTGATGTTCAATGAGTTAGACTTGTGTTATTTGTTTTGTTTGAAAGATTTTCAAAGTTTTTGAGAAAGAAAAAATAATTTTTTTTTTTTTTTTTTTTCCAACCTTTGTTCCTTTCTTTCCCTTCCTTTTTCCAACCACCACCGTTCTATCAAATAAAATCTTTCTAAAAGCCAATCCAATTTTTAAAAAATCTAATCAAAGAAGAAGAAGAAGAACATATCTTTACTTATATTTGAAAACAATCAAGAAGATCAAGAAAAAGAAAAAAAAGAAAAAGATTCAAAAAAAGCAAGATACTCTTAAGAAGTAATTAATTGAAGCAATAATTGGAAAAATGGATGGGGAACTACCTCCTTTGCCTCCTCTCCCAACTTCGTTGAAGACCCCAACGAAGAAAGTATCAATGCATATGCCAAGAGGAGGACTTCCACCACCACCACCACCTTCCATTGCAACATCTTCTTCATATTCAAACTCTGGTTTTATTTTTTATACCGAACTTGAGACATTTATTTTGATGTGTTGTTTGGACTATTTGAAAAATAGGTATAGTTTTCATAATTCTCTTTTTCTTTTGCTTTTTGTTTAGATTTTATTTATTTATTTTATTGATATTTTCTTTATTGTTTCTATATATATATTAATCTAAGAATCAAATAAAATGAAAATTAATAATTAAAAATAAAATTCAAAGTCCAAAATACTTTGCACATTTATCCCAAGGACATCCACCAAATTCAACCCATCATATTGCTCAAATTTCAAAGGTTTGTCAAGAAATCCATGGTTTGGTCTTTGCACAAGTTACACCTGTTTCAAGAAATCAAGGTTTTTTTTTTTTTTGAAAAAAAAGTCTAAAAAAAATGAATGAAAAGAAGTTAAGAAAATGAAGAAAGTCAAAGATAACAAATAACTTTTTTCTAAATAGATGAATCTGTTTATGAACAAAAAGCTGTTCTTTCAATTTTAACTTCAGTTGTTGATCATACAATGGCTAAGAAGATGACTGAACCAATTCCTGAAAAGTTGGCTTTGATAATTTTATTTTATTTATTAATTAACCTATTTCCCTTTTTTTTTTTTTTGAAAAAAAAAATGATTCATACACCCAATTAATCAATTTTTTCCAATTTTAAATAATTAAGTGAATCTAAATTGAGTATCTTTAATACATTTGAAGTCTCTGCTACAATGCCAAAATTAGGAGTGAAATCTCGAACTCTTGTGATTCAAGATTTTAATTCATTATTTGAAATTGAATCTGTAAACTTATTTTATTTTATTTTTGTTGAAAAAAAACCTGAAAAAAATGGATGAATTTTTAGATTTCTTTTCGTTCAATGTATGGAGTTTTTGAAGCTTATAATGGGTCTGTAGCTGCTGAATATGTTGCAACTCATATTCCAGGACATCTTGCAAATAACATTATGTTCTCAACAAAAACAAATGAGGATCCAAACCAGTTGCCAGATAAAATTAAAGCATCTTTTTCAATTACATCAAGTGGATTGCGTAAAAAGAATAGTCTTGAGGTTTGTTTTTATTTTGTTTGTTTTTATTTTTATTTTTTGTTTTTGTTTTGCTTCTTCTCTTTTCTAGTATTGTGATTTAAAATAAATAAATAAATAAATAAATAAAGAATACAAGTTATGGAGCAATAGGAACATTTATTTTTATTGAAGGATTAGAAGTTTATCTTGCTTGGTTGGGTCCTGTTCAAGCATATCTTTTTAATACTAAACAAAATGGGGACACTAGGATTATCCCTTTAACAAAGGTTTTTTTTTTTTTCAATAAATAAAATAATGAAATCAAATAAAATCAAATAAATGACTAAATATAATTATATATTTCAAAGAAAACTTTAGGAACATTGGAATCAATTGGAGAATGTTCAGATGAAGAAATTATTGATGAATGGCTTCAATTTCCCGAGACACCAAGTTCATTAGAATTACAAATTGCTTCACCAACACCCTATGTTCGTAATTTAAAGGAGTTAAAAACTCAAACTGAACAAGGAGAAGTTGATAGAATTGTTTTAGGTTCAAGATCATTTTGGAAAACATTGAACTCGGAAGAAGTTGATAAATTAATTACTGAATTTACTAGTACTCGTAAATCTACACCAAAAGAAGAACTTTCAAATTTCCTCTTATCGAAAGCAAAAGAGAAGAAACCAAGTCTTCCATCTGAAGAACTTGCAGTTTTAGTTTTAACAATTAACTTGTAATAATTATCATTAAATTTTTAAAAAAAATAAAATAAAATAAGATAAAATAAAAAAATGAAAGGAAAAAAAACAAAATGGTTGGATGAAATTGAAATTGGAGAATTATTTTATTTTATTTTTATTTTATTTTTATTTGGTTATGTTACAGTGCCTATTTCATTACAATTATGATTCGAAGGAGGACTTGCCAATAAAAACAAAAATCAAACATCAAATTACATAAAAGTTGTGAGCTTTATAAATACCAGATGGACGACGAAAACAGAGAAGATGACCCATCTGGTGAGACCCTAGAACAATTATTTCAAGACCTATCCTACCTGATATTTCTTGAAATAAAAAAGTTAGTGTCTAAAAAGAAAATTTTATCAAAAATCGTACTTGTCAATAGAGAAAATTTGAACTACATGAACGCCTGTTTTGTTCAATGGTTTCACAGAATGCATTTATGCATTAAGTTTGAAGGTGATTACAATTGGAAAATTGAGAAAATGCCAATTAGTAGGAGGACCAAAGTTATTAATAAGTGGGCCAATCAAAATAAAATCTATCAAGAAATGGATCCAAAAATGCTCAACTCGAAAACAGATCTTCCTCAAAATTTGCTCCAACATATCCTCGAGAAAGCAGTGTGAATCACACAAGCCAGGTTATTTTTCTAAAAGAATCTTGAAAAATTGAGTTCTATCAAGACATTTTAATTATTGGATCCAAACTTTCCATCTCTTGTCCTTGAAAATGCGCTTGAAAAAAAAAAAAAAAAAAAAAAAAAAAAAAAAAAAAAGGAAACAAAAAAAAACATGGTCGACTTTTTTGTTTTTTTTTTGTTTTTTCTTGCTCTCTCAAGCAAAGTTCGAATTTCAAGAAACAAGGAACAAAGAAAATAATTCCAAAAATAAGAATTGGAATTTGTGTAAATTAATTGTTATTCCAATAGATTCAAGCAAGCCCGAAGGGATTGCTTGGATCCTCACCCCAAAGAACAACAAGTAAAAAAAGCAATTGTGGCCGAGTGGTTTAAGGCGTTAGACTCAAAGATCTAATGGACGAAGTAAAAATCGAAAATGAAATTATTTCAAAAACACTTTTTTAAAAAAGTATATCAATTTGAAAATAAAACTAAAAAAGAGAAAAAAATTAACTCGAAGGATTTCTTCACTCAATGAATTTGAAGTCGAAAGAAATTGAAAAAAAATAAAAAAAAAATAAAATAAAAAAAAAGAATACTGCAATCGGTGGGGTTCGAACCCACGAGGACTTCGTCCATTAGATCTTAAGTCTAACGCCTTAAACCACTCGGCCACAATTGCTTTTTTTACTTGTTGAAAGAAGAAGAGAGAACAGGAACCTGATTCAGAGCGAGAGGGGAGAAGGAGGAGAGAGGAGCGAAGAGTGAGAGAACATTTTAGAAAAGGTTCAATCTAATGAAGTGATGACATGTTATGACATTGACAGCAAAATATTACTTTTATTTGTTGAAGAGAAAGATAGCATTAGGTTTTGTTTAGAAGAGATGATTTGAATAAATCAAATCAAGAAAGAAGATTCTACTAAACGAACACTCAATCAATGAAATATTACTCGGCCACAATTGCTTTTTTTACTTGTTGTTTGAATCAAGCTGATCAAAATAAATGGACAGAACTAAAATAAAACAACTTTCTTCTTCGATTATGAATGATTGATTTCTTTTGTTCTTGAATGCCGAGAGCGACCTTTCAAAAGGTTTTTAGATCTAAAAAGCCACGAGGGAAGGGAAAATTTATTTTTGGTCAAACCCTTTTTTTTTTTCTTTGAAAAAACCATTATTGTTGGTAAACCCTCAAAGAAAAATGAAACGAATTATAAAACGAAATGATAAGTGTTTTTTGCTTATTATTTACAATTGTAATCTTGGCTTCTTTACAAAATCTTTATTTGTAAAATAAAACGCTCTTTTTTTCTTCAAAGACAAAGCAAAAAAAAAAAGTCATTGATTCAATCTCTTTTCTTTTTCGATTTCGATAAAGACTTTTTTATTTATAAACGTTCGTTTGCTCTTTTTATTTTATCTTTTTTTCTTTTTTTTCTTCTTCTTTTTTTATCAAAAGCTTTTTTGATTGGTGAAATGGAAAATTTTGATTTTTCCATGATCCCCATTGTCCGAGATTGTAGAAAACCCTCCTTCGTCGAAGGCTGCGGACGAATCAGAATTTTAATTTATTTTTTCATAAAATTCTTCCGCCCCTTCTATTTTTCCATTTTTTCCCTTTTTTTTTTTTTTTTTTTTTTTTTTTTTTTTTTTTTTTTCCTTCTCTTTCCCTTTTTTTTTTTTTTTTTTTTTTTTTTCTTCGATTTCACAATTTTCTTTTTCTTCTCTCTTTCTTTCTTTCTTTCTTACT
>Ga0209960_1002634_pt1 | contig 17381 bp, 20 predicted proteins | sample ThiBiot_500_plan_2_FD_183947 | JGI IMG/M metagenome (GOLD analysis project Ga0209960, IMG submission 183947) | Wastewater bioreactor microbial communities from Cape Town, South Africa - Thiocy_expt_500_plan (SPAdes) | ecosystem: Engineered > Bioreactor > Thiocyanate-remediating >...
TATTACTACAGAATTTGCAGAGGGCTCTGATCTATCTAGCATCAATAGATTGTAACTAACCATGCCCAAGCTTCAAAAAATCGATGCAAAAAAATTATCATTATTGGTGATGGCCTGTAACTTCATTTCTCTGGTAACTTCCATGGCAGCTAGTAATCCTAGACGTTGAATTTTATTGCCTGGTATTTGCTCATCAGTGAACCCCAAACTTATCCGATGAGCATGTTTATATTCTTAGTAAAATATCTCAAGAAATTAAATGACATAATAACTTTGAATAATTAACGATATTTATTAACCGATTTTGCACGATATCATTGCCTATGGAGAGGGCGGGGTATTGGCGCAAAAATAACCTCCCGTTTATAATACAGCGAAACTACGCCATTGACTTACAATCATGAGTATAATGATCTTACAGCAGATCAAAAGAAAATGTTACGACGATTAAACGAACGGTAGTAAACCATGAATAAAAAATTATTTGAAAGACTATACGAAAGTATGACCGAAATGAACGAAATTATTGATGGCGAGCGTGCTCCTTCTCGCGAGTTCATTGTGGATGCTGTTCATGTAAAGGAAATTAGAAAAAAAACAGGTTTAACCCAAGAAAAATTTTGTCATTTAATTGATGTTAATATTGGAACATTAAGAAATTGGGAGCAGGGGAGAAGAGAACCTACAGGGCCAGCAAAAGCATTACTTCGCGCAATAAGTAAAGATCCGGAACATGTACTGGCTGCTCTAATAAGAACAAATTAAAGCTTGGGTAAATCTTTATCTGGAAACTAAAGATGCAGGATATGTTTGCCGTAAATTTGGTATTTCTCGTCCTACCCTGAGGGAGTGGCACAGACGATATTTAGAGGCTGGGATCGATGGATTGAATGATCAAAACAAAAAGCCTCATTTATCACCAAGCAAGAAATTAAATTCAGAGCTGATTCAACTCATTCTTGATTTGCGTATCAGCCGTAATCTTGGCGCTAGGCGTATCCAAACTGAATTGATAAGATTGCACAACTGTTCGCTTTCTTTAGCAAGCATCCATAAAGCGTTAACAAGCAACCCAACACAACCAATAAGAAAACTTAAGCGTAAAAAGAAATTTAAACGCTATAGTCGTCCTATTCCTGGCGATCGTATTCAAATGGATACCTGTAAAATAGCACCAGGGATTTATCAATATACAGCTGCCGATGATTGTCGTTGGCGTGTACTAGAGATTTACAAACGTCGTACAGCCACTAATACACTACATTTTTTAGACTTGGTTCTGGAGCAGTTTCCATTCCCTATACAGCGTATTCAAACGGATAGAGGACTCGAGTTTTTTGCCGAAAAAGTTCAGCTAAAAATGATGGAATTAGGTATTAAATTTAGACCCAATTAGCCAACCTCTGCTCATTTAAACGGCAAGGTAGAACGATCGCAGAAAACAGATCTTGAAGAGTTTTTCGCGTTTAACAAAATATTCAGTGCACTCTGAATGGTATGGAGTTTCCTCTGCTTTAATCTATAGGCGTCATCGAATTGGTATTGTGGCTGCTCTATTACCAGAACATAATCGATCAGTTGCGCCTTGACATTGGATACCTTAGAGCTAATATCCAGTTTCTAGAAGCTTGACGAAAGTATTTCCTCGGTTGCCATTCGCCACTTTTGTTTGGATGTCTAAGTCTAATCCATCGTATCAGAACCTCAACCCGCTTTGAGTCGATATAGCTGAATATCGCTTTAGATACTACATGTCATTGGTAGACGCACCATCCCAATATTTTAGGATTTAGTTTATACACTAGTTCACTGGTCTTTGCCGATTGATTGCATTTAATAATTTCCTTTAATTCTTGGAGTAAATTATTTAACGATGTGTGACTGGGTCTAATCATCGGCTTACCATTATATTTACGCACATGAATTCAGGAAATCAAAGCCTTCATCGATGTGATAAACTACCACTCTTCTTCCTATCCGATGCGTTCCAATACAGGAAAAAACTCAAAAAACTGCCGTGAACATTGACTCAAGTGTGATGCAGCCTCAACATCGCGTGCTCGCGGCCCGGTCTTTCGTTTACGTCGACCACCGCACAAAATAAATACAATACGCTCTTTATAAACCAGTGATTTCCTGTATAGTGGCATGTACTTACGTTAAGAATTCGATGAGGAACCCATGCAATCCCAATTTGAACGCTTTTCTGAATTACCCCAAGAACTACACCTTGAGTCTGTGCAACATCTGCCGACACCAGACCTCGCCCACTTCACGCAAACAAATAAAAAATATTACACCCTCTTTCAGCCCCTGCTGCCGGTACGTGATTTTTTGCACCAGGTCACCCGAGGCGACCACGAAGCCGTGCGCGCCATGCTCCAGAAAGACCCTCAGCTCATGCATCAGCGCGGTCGCGTGACGGATTGTTCGGAACGCACCTTTCCGAGCGTCAGTGGTTTTGAGTATGCGCTTTGGGCATTAGACAAACACATGTGGACCATGATGATGACGTGCATCTCATCGAATGAAGAAGGCAGAAAAATCCGTAGCGCATTGTCGGCTCAGTACCATCAGGTTAAAACAATCGGAATCATGTACACGCTTGATGGGCGCACCCTCACCGAACCGCATTTTGATTTTAAAAATACCCTGATTCGAGAGCTGCAAACCCAAGCGGACTCCATTGGTGCGCCTGGGTATAAGGATTGGCAAGCCATTGATAGGCAATGGCGAGAAGGGGTCGGTGGCGCACAAAAGCTGTTGCCGATGCATGTAGTTGAGGAATACTGCGCCAAAACACCCTTTTATCCAGTCCCAGAATTTAGCACACCACCTCATCCCACGCGAGAATTCTACAATCAGACGCTCCTTGGACCGCAAAAATGGTTTTGTGCGGATTCAGAACTGGGTCAACGTTTCGCTATTTTTAAAGGCAAAGCACGCATAGCATTCGCTTACACAGCGCTCTGTCTGGCGCACCGTGTTGCGGATGATTTAGATGCTCTGAAGGCATTTTATGAAATAAGAACTCAGGATTTTATCGCACTGAAAACCCAGCTTGAGCACGCCCTCACCTCAGACGCCACCATGCAAGCACCGCAGATTTAAGGCGAGAACACCCGTGATGGCACCGGCGCCGATGGCGCCCTGAGTATTCAGTAGCCTGCGCGCGTTCAAAGGCACCCCGCACCCGGACACGCTCACCCGCAACCCAAAGCCTTACTGCCGAGCGCTCAAACGCCACCGATTCGCGCGCCCTGAATCCTGTCAGGACCCAAGTGCAACAAAAATTCCATCTGATTCCTAAGCGACTTTTCCGGTATACTGGCAGCGAAAACTCGAGAACGGAATGACTAAACATGCCAACCCACACCTTTGCGCACCGCTTACAGGCTCTGCTGCGCATGCAACACCCCACCCAAGCACAAGCACTGGCGTGCACACACCGCAGGCTGTTCGCGACCTACATGAAAAAACCTGCATTGAATCCCATTTTGACCTGCAAGCAACCCTCATCAATCTGCTAATCAGGACGATCATCTTAGTCCAAGAAAACGTGTTATTGCTGCTCGCGATGCCTTGGGATATTTATTACAATTTTTAGTCAATGAGGGATATATCAGGTCAGACTTGAATTTTACAACAATGGAGCAATGGGATAATTTCCACATAAAGAATCTTGGTTTACCACTGGTTAAACGTTTGGAATTGAATGTAGTACTTAATGATGCGCTGAAATATAATGTCGCGCAGTTTTTACAGCACCTCAATACGATTTGTAATTATAATACAGCAAAAAGATGCAATAAAATTCTCGCGAGCTATAGTGAGCTTAGAGGCTTTCGTAATTATATTGAGCATGGTAATCCATTGTATGATTATCAAAAGGCGGATATAAATAATCCATTTGAACAGACAGATCATCGTCAAAAATTTACGGCTCCTATGTTCATTAAATTAATTTATGAAATCCTCCCCGAGTTTGAACTTATCGTTAAAGAGTTTACAGATGATTATGTGCCGCATATGACTCCTCGAGTAACAGAACAAGAAAATACTCAATGGTCTGTGGCATGCAATCGGAAATATAACATTAATGCTTTCTTTAATCCGTGTGTAAAAGAAAACAAAGAAGGATATGAATGTGTAGAAGAGGCTCATGACAATACAATCGAAGGTGAGTGCCATTATTATTAGATAAATAGGCTGGCTTATGTTAGATAGGCCAGCTTATTGAAATGACGAAAGGCGAACGATAAGTTATTAAACTTCGCTCATCGAAGCCACAGCATGATATCCAGCATCTACATGTACAATTTCTCCGGTAATACCTGATGCTAAATTGGAACAGAGAAAAGCAGCTGTATTTCCAACTTCCTCAATCGTCACATTACGTTGAAGTGGTGTTGCTTGAGCATAAGCAGCCTGCATTTTACGAAAATCTTTTATCCCGGCAGCTGCCAAAGTTTTGATAGGCCCAGCAGAAATAGCGTTAACACGAATACCACGGGTTCCCATGCTTGCAGCTAAATAGCGTACGGATGCTTCTAAGCTGGCCTTTGCAATCCCCATCACGTTGTAGTTAGGCACAGCTTTTTCGGCTCCGTAGTAGGATAGAGTTAATAAAGCGCCTTCTGCAGTCATCATGGGCAGGGCAGCTTTAGCGAGCCCAACTAAACTATAGGCACTGATGTCATGAGCGATTTTAAAACCATCACGAGTACACGTAGTAACGAAGTCACCGCTAATTTGATCGGCCGGAGCATAAGCAACAGAATGCACCAATATGTCAAACTCGTGCCAATGGCTATTTAATTGAGCGAATAAGCGCTCAATTTCCTCGTCGTGAGCGACATCACATGGAAAAACAAGCTTACTATTAAATTCTGCTGCCATATCTTCAACGCGCTCTTTCAAACGTTCGTTTTGATAGGTGAATGCTAATTCGGCACCTTGTTCATGAAACGATTTGGCAATACCAAAAGCGATGGAGCGATTACTTGCTAATCCTATTATCAGCGCTTTCTTACCTGTTAAAAACCCCATCATGCTCTCCTTAATCGTTAATATGCGAAGCAAGTAACTCACGCATTTTTGCCTGAATCATCTCAATCGCGATGCGATTTTCACCACCTCGGGGGACAATAATATCAGCATAGCGACTTGAGGGTTCAATAAATTGTAAATACATAGGGCGTACTGTAGTCTCATATTGATGCACTACCGATTCAAATGTACGATGGCGCTCAACCACATCACGCTTTAGACGTCGGGTTAGGCATACATCAAGAGGTGTAGACATAAAAATACGAATATCCATAATATCGCGAAGTTCTTTATCACTAAAGAGTAGTATGCCTTCAAGAATGATTATCGCATGCTGTCCTACTGTACGTGTTTCTGGCAAACGTTGATGTTTGGAATGAGAGTAGATAGGTATTTCTACAGTTTTACCTGCGCGTAACTGACGTAAATGTTCGCAGAGCAGGGCATGATCAAATGAGTCCGGATGGTCGTAGTTAATTTTTTCACGTTCAGCAAAAGGAAGATGACCGTTGTCTTTATAATAGGCATCCTCTGAGATCACGACCACCTGCTCTGAGCCTAGTTCGTTTACTATGGTGTTCGCAAATAAACTTTTTCCGGAAGCTGAGGGACCGGAAATACCAATGATAATCGCTTCTTTAGTCATGATAGCATCACTCAAATTTTCGCAGAATGGTATAGCTTTTTAAGGTTAAATTCAATCATTATGAGCCTTTGCTGCAGAATTAGTCTGCTCATCAGGAACTTGGGTTGTGATCTCCGTTATTGCATTAAAGTTGGAGATAACTTCTGGTAAGGTCTGTCCCACTGATCCTGAGGGTACTTTGATATTAAGTAAAACGGATAGGGTCGGTGCGATATCCGTAGTGTGAACTTCGCGGGTAAATAACGATTTTTTAAAATGAGGATTGACGAATAACAAAGGTACATAGCGGTCATAATTCCATGGACTGCCATGATTGACCCTGCAGGTGTTTTTAGCGCCGTGAGCCTGATTCGAAGGTTGTACAAGATAAATTTGCCCAGTACGATATGGGTAATACATTCTGTTAACTTTTGCGCTAAGCCATCCATGAGAGACTATAGGCAGGGTAAAAGCCCGAAAAATCTCGGATCTTCTCATCAACTCTGTGGTCATAATGTCCGTAAGTTGACTCATTGACATATTTTGGTTTCTCATCAAATCGTCATTTAAATAAATATAGGGTGGGATAATAGTGGTTAATATTTCTGTAGGGAGCTGGTGATTTTTTAAAATTGTATGAATGAATTGAGTCAACGCGGCTAGGTTTAACGGCTGCGGTGCGGCAAAGTGATGTTGGGTGAGATAATTTGGAGGATCGTTCACCCCATGATCAGCAGTCAAGATAATCAGGGTATTGGCTAATCCTACATTGGTGTCAATATTTTTTAAAAGATGAGATAAAGTCTTGTCGAGAACCATCAGGTTGTCTTCTGCTTCAAGACTATTCGCCCCAAAATGATGACCTATGGCATCAACTGCAGAAAAACTAATTGCAAGATAGTCTGTCTTTCCAGGATCGCTGCCTAATTTTTCTGCTGCAAGGAGTTGTATTGCAAAATCAGCACTCAATTGGTCGGCTTTTGGCGTTTTTGATAAAGCTTTAAAATAATTTTGACCCTTCTGATGAGTTACCTGGTGCGGGAATTTTTGACCAAAAAATTGGTCATTTTGTATTATTGGGGATGAAGGAAAATTGGTGTATTCTTGAGCAGGCTTTTGTAGGTTCCAGGTGAAATCGCTGGCCTGATAGCCTTTATTCCACTCCGAAACCCAGGTAGGATATTGTTTATAATACCAATCGCTAGTGATAAAACCACCATGTGTGGTATCGAACCAGAAGGCTTTCCCAGCATGGCCGGCTAAAGTGATGGCTGAACGATCTTTATACGATACGGCAAAAGCGCGTCCTTTATTGGCCAAAACAATTTCATCACTGAGGGTGCTGACCATAATGTTGCGTGGTGATCTTCCCGGAAGAGGTTCCTGAGTAAATCGATTGGGGATGATTGATGCCTGAATATCCTCGGTACAGTAAATCATTTTTTTGTTTAAAGAATCGTACCATTCATTATTAACAATTCCATGCAGAGCAGGATAACTCCCGGTAGCTATGGTCGCATGTCCTGCACAAGTTGTCGTATTTGCATGAGGATGATAAGCTTGTTGATAATTTAGCGAATTATTAAGCAGGTAGTTAAATCCAGTATCGCTAAAATGTTTTTGATAACGGACTAGTTGATCACCTCGAAGTTGATCTATGATTATTTGGACAATGAGCCGAGGCTGTTGCGCATATCCTATACTGTGAACCAAGCAACAGAAACTTGCTAACAAATAAATTTTTTTTTTCATATCAATCTCGAACCGATCCAGAGCGATATCTTGAACCCTATTGTTGTAGAGCACAAGTCTCATGATGAATAAATTAAAATATTTCAATGCAATTAAAGAGAATGATTAATTTTTTTAATTTACTGCATTAAGTGATGAAGATCATGACGAGATGAAAAAATTAGTTTAAAATTCGCGTGCAAGGTTAATCTATCCTGTATATGGAGTTTAAGGAGAAATAAAAAATGGCTTTTGATTACGTAGCCTTTGAAGAATTAAAATCACAGATAGAAAACACAGTAAAGGATTGGGCGGGAAAATACAACTTCGATAGTAAAAAAATCCTAAATTATTTTCAAAGCGTCACTAATACTGAGCGTACTTTTTCTATCGACGATATATTCCCTAAAAGCGTTGCGTTCAATGCAGATCCTTCACGTAAAATAGAGATCGGCATGTTGCTCTTAACTTTGTATCAACTCGAAAAACTTGAAGGTCTAAGCACGCGCGAGCTAATTCTTAACGCAATATGTTTTTTCGTGCGCAATAGTGTTTCTTCAGCTTGTAAAAGCGCAACTTTCTTTATATACACACCCAAGGAGCAAAACAGCACGCTCTATTCTGCGCTCAATTCATCCCTTCGACTCGATAAAGAGAACCCTGATGCCTCAGATGCGCAATATAAAGTGATGTCAAAATCGTTATATTACTTTTGGAAAGAGCATACTGATATTTTTGGTAGAGCTTTTGGGGTTGAGTCAAAAAGGGGGGCGACAGTTGCAAAAGGGATTATGGAAAAGCTAAGAACTTTTTGTGTGCGTTATAACCCTGAGCTATTAGCACCTATGACTGACTTGAGTATTTTCAGTATTAATCTTTACAAAACATCGATTACAGAACCCATTAATTCGATTACAGTTAGTTCCTGTTGAAAAGTTATTTTTCAACAGGATATCCATGATTAAACCAATCAATAATCCCGCCATCGATAGAATAAACATTTTGATATCCAAGTTGCAGCAAGTGTTCAGCTGCATATAAAGACCGTACTCCCGCTTTACACAATAGATAAATCGGGTGATTTTTGTCGGCAACATAATTACCCAGACATTGTGATAATTGGTCTTTAGGGATATGGATTGTATTGGGAATACGTATCATCTGCCACTCATAAACTTCACGCACATCAATTAAGATAACAGCCCCATGTTCCATACGTTTCTTTAATTCGTGAACCTGAATTCTCTTTATTTCTGGTACCGTCATAGGCTTACTTCGCGAATGGTTGGTCGAGTAATTGTAGAGTGGTGTAATAACCAATAAATAGTTGCCGTAAGCACCCCCCCGATTAATGTTGCAAATGCCCAGGTTGGGGCAGATACCAGCACTGTCTTTTGTCCCAAACGATTGAGGCTGCCGGCATCTCGGGCAACTGCGCCTGCAAAAATAAGATGTAATACCGCATTCACAAGCATGATTAAATACAGAAAAGTTTGCAGCTGTACCGCAAATTGTTGAAACAAGTCATTAATCATAGGTCTTTCCTAACTGCCTAATTGTTTATCTTCTATAATATCAGAAAACTGATTAATCTTTCATTTTTTTAACATTCTCGGTAACATCCACCTATAAACTTTTATTAAGAGAGAAAGCATGAACCCGTCTGAAGTCCCTGTTCCACATTTGACTTTAGCTCAATCTGGTCCAATTCATCATGTTGAGAAAGTTGTTTTAAATCAAGTGGCTGTTATTGAGAATTGGTTTAGAAAACAGTGGAAAGAGACCCCCCCATCATTGACTTGCTCCGTAGATTTGCGTCAGGCCGGCTTTAAGTTGGCACCGGTAGATACCAATTTGTTCCCTGCGGGTTTCAATAATTTAAATCCTGATTTTCTTCCTTTATGTGTTCAGGCGGCTCAATCAATTCTGGCAGGATATGTTCCCCATTGTACGCGAATATTATTATTACCTGAAAGTCATACGCGCAATCAATTTTACATGCAAAGTTTAAATGTTTTGCGGACAATACTCGTTAAAGCGGGTTTTGTCGTGCGAATAGGCAGTTTAGATCCGGAGTTACGTGAACCGCTGGATATCAATCTTCCTAACGGAGATAATTTGTATATCGAACCGGTTATACGTGAAGGGGATCGTATCGGTTTAGCTGATTTTAATCCTTGTTTTGTGATGCTTAATAATGACCTATCACAAGGTATTCCAGAGATACTACAGGGTATTCAACAGAAAATTAGACCACCAGAGCAACTCGGTTGGTCTAACCGTTTAAAATCCAGTCATTTTCGTCATTTCGATGATGTGGCTAATGAATTTGCAAAATTAGTAAACATGGATCCCTGGCTTATTAATCCAAGCTTCAATGCCATTGATGGGGTGGATTTTATGGCTCAAGAGGGTTTGGATCGACTAGCAGATGAAGTGGAACGAATTTTAATCTATACGCAAGATAAATACGAAACCTATGGTATTGAGGAAAAACCTTTTGCGGTGATTAAAGCAGACAATGGAACATATGGAATGAGTGTAATGATGGTACATCATGCCGATGAAGTGCGGCAGCTGAATCGCAAACAGCGTACTAAAATGTCCACTAGTAAAGGGAGTAAAAAAGTAGACCGTGTGTTGGTTCAAGAAGGGGTATATACTTTTGAGACCATGCCCGATGGAGCTGTTGCAGAACCCGTAGTCTATATGATTGGCCAATATGTTGTGGGCGGATTTTATCGTGTGCACCAAGGACGAGGAAAAGCAGAAAATTTAAACGCTCCCGGTATGCATTTTGAACCTTTAGCTTTTGCCCAAGCGTGCAACATGCCAAGTGATGCGCTTCCATTAGTCGACTCACCCAACCGTTTCTATGTGTACGGAGTTATTGCTCGTTTAGCCGCATTAGCTGCAGCCCGAGAAATTGCAGCTCTTGGAGGAGAAGAATAGTGAAACTCGCGGTTCTCCTCGATCCATTACATAATTTGCACCCCTACAAGGATACATCATTAGCCATCCTAAAAAGAGCTCAAGAAATGGGCTGGGATTGCTTTTATTTCACACAACAAGATCTCTTTACTGCGCAGGGTCGGAGCTATGCCCAGAGTTATCAGCTACATATCCATGATTTACACACAGAGCAATGGGTATCGACCACGGATGTAGGCGAAAAACCATTAGCGGATTTTGATATTATTTTTATGCGTAAAGATCCGCCATTTAATACCGAGTATATTTATACTACCTACCTTTTAGAGCTTGCTGAAAAGGAAGGGGTTCTCATCGTTAATAAACCCCAAAGTTTGCGTGATGCAAATGAAAAATTTTTTACCTTGAATTTCCCCCAATGCTGTCCAGAGACTCTGGTTTCAAGGGATATCAAACGGCTCAAGTCTTTTTGGCAACAACATCACAATGTAATTTTTAAACCTGCTGAAGCGATGGGGGGAAGCTCCGTCTTTCATGTTGATGAATATGGGCGCAACCTTTCCGTAATCCTGGAAGTTTTAACGGAACATCAGACACGAACTATTATGGCACAGCGTTATATTCCCGAAATTGTTACTGCAGGAGACAAAAGGATTTTAATCATTAATGGTGAAGCCGTCCCGTTTGCCTTGGCGCGAATTCCTGCTCCAGGAGAGTTACGAGGGAATCTTGCGGCAGGCGCACGTGGTGAAGTTGTACCCCTCACAAATCGAGATCGATGGATTTGCCAGCAAGTTGGACCGACGCTTGTTGCCAAAGGTTTATATTTTGTAGGAATTGATGTAATTGGGGACTATTTAACAGAAATTAATATAACAAGTCCTACCTGTCTACAGGAAATAACTGCTGGTAGTGGTATTGATGTAGCTGGAGAATTTCTAAATGGGCTAAAGCTTAAGGTACAAGAGCTTCGCTCCTGAGCCTTGAGCTTTTAGTTTCATTACACGAGTAAAAGTTTGTCCATTTTCGCGGCACAGATAAAATCATTATGCGTTAGCCCTTGAAGTGCATGGGTCATAAAGGTTACATGACAATAATTATATCCAATCTCTAAATCAGGATGATGGTTTTCAGTATTGGCTATCCAGGCTAATGCATTAACAAAGGACATGGTTTCATAAAAGTTGTTAAATGAAAGACAACGTTTGATAGTACGCTGGTCTTGACTCACTTCCCATTTTGAATCCAATTGGGTTATTAATTGTTTAATTTGCTCCGCCTCAAGTGCTTTGCCTATTCCTTCGCAGGATTCACAATGTTTGCTACTTAAATCACTAGTCATGGGTTACTCTCAGTTTATTAATTGTAGTATTCATGGAGTGCACACAAGAAACGAGTGTTTTGCTCCTGGGTGCCAATACTTACTCTAAAATAATTATCCATAGCATAAGCATGCAGTGGCCGAATTATAATACCTTTGTCCAAAAGAAAATTATACAACCGGGATGTGTCTTCGCAAGCATTACAGGTTAAAAAATTACATGCGGATTGCAGATACTCTATATTGAGTTCATCAAGTCCCTTACGCATTTGCGCGATGCCTTCGGTGTTTAAGAGAAGGCTTCGATGCAGAAAATCTTCGTCAGATAATGCGGCATAACCTGCGGCAAGGGCGGCTTGGTTGACAGTAAAGGGCAACTGAATGCGCTTAAGGATACTAATTATATCTGGATGTGCGAGTGCATATCCCAAACGCAAACCAGCTAAACCATAAATTTTAGAAAAAGTTCGCGTAATAATCAGGTTTGGATAATTACTTAACCAATCAATACTATTTGCAGCAAATTCTTTGGCTGCATACTCATGGTATGCCTCGTCCAGCACGAGTATTGTATGTTTTGGCAGCCCGTGAAGGAGTCGTTCAATATCTTGAGCATTGGATAAAATCCCTGTGGGATTGTTTGGATTTGCTATAAACACGAGTGCGGTTTGTTCATCACATTGGGCGAGGAGGTTATCGATATTGACAGACCAATCTGCATGAATAGCAGCCGAGCGAACCGGAATATTTAAAGTCCTTGCTTGAATGGCATAAGTGCTGAAAGCATAATCATGCGTCAGAATATGTTTATTTTGATGAAGTGCATAAGCGTTAAGTAGTAAGGTATAAATAAAATCAGAACCGTTACTCAGGAACACTTGCGCTTCTGAAACCTGATGTTTTGCCGCAAGCCGTTCCATTAACGGGTGATTTAATGGAGAAGGATATGTGGCGAGAGTATACGGCGAAAGAGCACGTAATTCTGCAAGCGCTTTAGGGCTACAACCTAATGGATTCTCATTGCTGGCAAGTTTAATAATATCAGTTATGCCTTTTTCACGGGCTAATTCCTCTATGGCTTTACCTGGCTTGTAAGGTACAAGCTTGCGAATGCCCTCATGTGGAAGATCCTGAAAGTTAATGTTCATCATGTATCCTTACACTGAAACTATTTATCTTACCGAACAGACCTGGAACTGTCATTACTTACATAGGGATTTATTAAATTACATTGCATTATTCCTATATAAACGTTAAGCTTCCCGCAGCAACCAACCCAACAATCATGGATTATGACTCAACACGGATTTTCCTTAATGGAAGTTCTTGCTTCTATGACATTAGTCGCCCTTGTAATTTTTTTCATTCTGCAGATGCACACCCAATATACGCAATTAATGCTCAAAATTATCCGCCGTGAACAGGTATCCTCACAGATAAATTTAATGTACGAACGGGATTCACTAAAGCGCTCAGTGGTAAAGGACATGGATTGATATGAACAAACAACAAGGACTGACTCTAATAGAACTTATGGTGGTCATGTTTTTAGCCACCATCATCATGGCCACCGTTTTCAATTTATATTTCTATGTCAAACGTAATTATCTGCAAGCACAAGAGCAGCTATCAAGTCGATTCGATTTATATTCTGTAAAAGCGATGATCTTACGTAGTGTCCATCAAGCGGGGTATACCCCATGCACTTCTTTAGAGCAGTTAACTATTTATGATCATCGCAGCAGCCGAAATATTACCCCATCATCATTAAGTTTTGAAAATAAGCCATCTGGATTGCTCGAAATCAAGCGAATGACTGAACGCTTTACTGAGGTAAAGAATATAGTGACTCCCTATGAAATTAATTTAGCAGAGAAGCGCATTTTCAAACCGGGGCACCCGCTAATTATTGCTGATTGTCATCACGCGGAAATAATATCCCGATACAGACAATATCATAATAAGGTGATTCTGGAAGAACCCTTGAATTTTGTATTTACAGATGCTGTGTATTTGGGCGAGTACTTTGAAGAACGATGGTTCATTGAAAAAAGACAGAATAAAAAAGCAAGTCTTTATTATCGGCTAAGCCATAAAGAGGAGCTTACCCCAGTTGTGAATTCCTTCGCAATTAAAGCTCAATCGACGCCATCGGCAGAAATTATTGCTATTGATTTATTTTGGGGCTCTGGGAGAACTTATTCTTTTCTAGCATCGGTGCGGGCATGACGAAACAGCGTGGGTTTATTTTTCTATTTTCCATAATTTTTATGGGGGTGATTAGTTTACTCATTTTGACCCAGTTCAGACATTTTTATAGTTATTATAAATTATTAACTCATTACCAAACTCGTGAACAAGTGCAATATAAAGTAGAAAAAGCACTACGACAACTGCAACAAAGTTCTTTTTTTCCACCTGCATGCACTTTGTATAGAGGCTCAGCGAATCAGGCAATTAATTTAATCAAAGCCCATAAAGGGTGCATCATCGAACAAAAAAATATGCATTATCTCTATTTAGTTGAGGATTTACCTTTAACTACCAACCAGAACACCACTTTTCAAAATAGACGATTAACAATAGCGCTCATGGATGGAGACCATATTTCCAAAGGTATTCAGATTCGGTATGTAGAGAAATTAGGAAGTTCAATACAACCTACAGAAAAAAGGCAATTTCTAATGAAAAGTTGGCGTTATTTTGGTTAAGGGTGCAGTACTGAGTAATCAATTGGACTAATTTTTGTCATCCTGAGTGACCCAATGTTTTTATGCTTTTAACGTAGTACTCACAGAGTTATCCACAGAATTTGTGGATATATAAAAGTGCGAACGAAGTAAAGTAACAGAACAGACGGGCTTTATCGGTGTATCTAAAGAAGGGTATGGAAGTTATAGTAAGAAGTTATCCACAAGATAAAGTTATAAAGACTACTACCAAAATCATTTTAACAAGAAAATAATATAAATAACAGCTTGAAAATTATTTTTTTTGTGCTACACCACTATTTTCAATGTTTCTTAGGTCATTAATTTCATGATTAAGCGTTAAGCTTAATAGGGTTCGAATGATGACAATACTGGCAACGATACCAACAGAATAATAATCTGGTGCGGTTGTCGTGCCAATTAAATCGGCAGCAACGATAAACTCTAATCCTAAACAGAGAACTAATCCTAAATTAAGACGAATTTTATTAATACTTAAATTTTGTCCCTTGGGTCCCTTGAGATAAAACTGTAGGAATCGGAGGGTAGCGACGATAACACCGAAAAAAATAATGAGCACTCCACAAAACGAAACGGTATGCTGAATGTACATCTGTAGTTGATGAAAACTAAATGGGTACATAGATAACCTTGGACTGTGTTCTTTATATCAGTTTAGCCATCATTTTTTAATTAGTGTAATAACATATTGGAATGAACGATTCTAGGCGGATAAAATATAAAAATCTTAACAAAACCAACTGATTTAAATATCCAGACTAAGAATGAAAGCTATTTTTTAGTTGCAATATATTCCATAACGTGTAAAAATTGCCCTCCTTATGAAAAAGAAAATATTATTTAGTACACTGTTTTTGGTCGCAGCTTCTGCGTGTGTTAGCATCTGGTGGTACTTGCAAACAGCCAAGTATTTGCCTTCGAGTCTTCCCCAAGTACCTGAAGTATCAACCACTGCGGAATCTAAACCCACATTTCGTCCGGTGAGTTTTAATGAGCTTCCAGGTTGGCATCATGCTCAATTGCGTAAGTCGTTGCAAGCCTTTCAAATTTCCTGTCAAACATTTATCAAGCAGGATCCTGAGCAAGTAGCGGGGACAGACTCCCTGGAGTTGCGTGCAAAAGATTGGCAGCCTGTTTGTCATGCGGCGTTAAAAATTAAACCAGTGAACGCAAAAAACGCGCGTGAGTTTTTCTTAAATTGGTTTCAACCCGTGGAATTTCATGATAAAGAAGCAGGACCTGGTCTTTTTACTGGCTATTATGTTCCTGCGATTAAAGGAAGTACCAAGCGCACTGCTGAGTTCAAGATACCACTTTATGAAACCCCAGATGATTTGATTACCTCGGACTTAGGAATGTTTTTCAACGACCTTAAAAGCCGTCGTATTGTTGGCCGCTTGGAAAAGCGCAAATTAGTCCCTTACTATACGCGTGCGCAAATCAATAAAGGCGTTTTGAAGGACAAGGCCAAAGTTGTGGCATGGATCAATAGCCCTATTGATCGCTTGTTTTTAGAAATTCAAGGCTCTGGTGTGATTGAAATGGATCAAGGTAAAACTTTATCCGTGGGCTATGACGCTCAAAATGGTTGGCCTTACACAGCGATTGCCGGTGTACTGATTAAACAAGGGATTATGACCAAGGATAATGCCTCAATGCAAGCAATAAAAAGGTATTTGACGGAACATCCTGAACAGATGAATAAGGTTATCAATAAAAATAAATCTTTTGTTTTCTTCCGTAAAATGCAGCAAGGGATAGCGCTGGGCTCTCAAGGAGTGCCATTAACGCCTGGATACTCAATGGCAGTGGATAGACAATGGATACCCATGGGCACACCTTTATGGTTGAACACGACACGTCCTGATAGCAAAGATCCAGATGTGAATAAACCCATGCATCGCCTCATGATTGCCCAAGATACAGGTGGGGCTATTCGCGGTAAAGTACGTGGCGATGTATTTTGGGGGGGCGGAGAGCATGCGACTTTAATCGCCGGACACATGAAGAACCCAGGTAAATACTGGTTATTACTCCCCAAACACGTAACAAACAAAATAAACTCCATAGCTAAAAATTAAATTCTAAAGCTCAACTCCCATCCCGTGTTTACGAGGGGCTTCAGCACAGAACACGGGTCGATTGACGAAGCCCGTCGATACATTGGATTTGAAGAGCACTATAAACGCCTCAGACCACGGGCAGGAGATCCCTCACTATGTTCGGGATGACGGGGCGTAGCTCCAATACACCCTGACATCGCGAATTTTCGAGGGTTTGTAAGTCTAAAAAGATGACGGAGTGTACTGAAGATTGCTCGTACAATTTGGAATGACGAGTGTTGAAGAGGATGAGCGTTTCGATAATGAGGATGTCTAATGAAGAGGACATTTTGAAAGGATGCCACTCCCAGTCTTTTGACTAACTCCGGTTACGCCTTTAAATCAAAACTACGTTATCCCGAACATAGTTAGGGATCCCCAGCACAGAACACGGCTCGATTGACAAAGCCCATCTGATAGATTGGATCTAAAGAGCACTTTACCTGCATCAGACCACGGAAAGGGGATCCTTCGCTCTGGATGACGTGGGGGGCACTGATTGCAGAAGCGCAGATTTAGTGGTCTATTAAAGAATTCTATATTACCTCATCCCCATTCGCCGTCATCCCGAATTTACGAGGGATCTCAATCAGAGGGGGCAATCTCGAACATAAAAATTCCTAATCAAGTTTACTGATCCTGTATGAATTGAGTAAGTGCCGATTGTAGGGGATCCTTCGCTTCGCTCTGGATGCCGTTGGGGGGCACTGATTGCAGACGCGTAGATCACTTAGTGGTCTATTGACGAATTCTATATTACCTCATCCCCATCCTCCGTCATCCCGAGTTTACGAGGGATCTCAACCCGAGCGCACAGTCTTGAACATGAAGATTCCTAACCCAGTTTAATGATCTCGCATGAATTGAGTAAGTGCCCATTGCAGGGGATC
>Ga0209960_1002635_pt1 | contig 17378 bp, 10 predicted proteins | sample ThiBiot_500_plan_2_FD_183947 | JGI IMG/M metagenome (GOLD analysis project Ga0209960, IMG submission 183947) | Wastewater bioreactor microbial communities from Cape Town, South Africa - Thiocy_expt_500_plan (SPAdes) | ecosystem: Engineered > Bioreactor > Thiocyanate-remediating >...
TTTTGATTTTCATTTTTATTTTCTTAGGTCGTTTAGATGTTTCTATTTATGTTGGTCCACCAGATGAAAATTCTAGAACTGAAATTCTCAAAATTTCAACAAAAGACATTCCATTGGATCAAACTGTTAATCTTGAATATCTTTCAAGACTAACTATAAATTACACAGGAGCAGATTTGAAAAATCTTGTTCGAAATGCTTCTTTACTAGCTTTACAAAGAGAATTGAAGAGTGGAGTTCATGTATTATTTATTTATTTATTATTCTCAACTTTAACTATTAGTTTTCTCAAATTAAATAATATTTATCATTAGGAAAAAGTATCACAAGCAGACTTTCTCTCATCAATTCCTCGAACTCCGCCAACTATGACCCCAGATATGTATTTTAAATACCAATCGATTGGTTCCAAAATAGATTTTTCAACATTTTAAAAAAGGATAGAAGTTTTTTGTTTTCTTTTCAAATTTCTTTTCTAATTTTTGATTTTTGATTTTTGATTTTTTAGTTTATTTCGTTTATTCTACAAAATACAAAATTTTAGAAATTCTAATTTGTCTCAAAAAATTGAAATTCGATGATTTCCATACTCAGAAACGATGATATTATTCATTTGATCAATAATAATTCCTGAAGGATATCGAACTTCATTAACTCCAATTTTCGCAATAAATTTTCCATTTGGTTCAAATACTTGAATACGATGATTATGTCGATCAGAAACACAAATATTATCATTTAAATCTACAGTAATTCCAAAGGGATAATCAAATTGTCCATCTTCAATTCCTTTGGCTTCAATTTTTGAAAGAAATTTTCCTTTCGAATCAAACATTTGAATTCGATTATTTTCACTATCACAAACAAGAATATTGCCTTTAGAATTAACTACCATTCCACAAGGTCCACTAAAACATCCATCTTCATTTCCTTTTCCTCCAAATTTTAATAAAAATTTTCCTTTTGAATCAAAAATTTGAACTCTATGATTACCATAATCAGAAACTAGGATGTTGTCAGATAAATCAACAGTAATCCCTTCTGGTCTATCAAATTGACCATCTCCTCTTCCTTTAGATCCAAACTTTGAAATAAATTTTCCATTTGAATCAAATATTTGAATTCGATGATTGTTCTTATCACAAACAAGAATGTTCTCCTTTGAATTAACTGCTACTCCCCAAGGTCCATAAAATTGACCATTTCCATATCCATTCATTCCAAATTTTGAAATAAAATTTCCTTGAGCATCAAAAATTTGAACTCTATGATTTCCATAATCAGAGACAATAATATAACCTTTTGAATTTAAACATATACAATATGGGAAATGAAATTGTCCTTCTTGATTTCCATTCAATCCAAAATGATATTGAGATTTAGTAATTTGAGCATAATCTCTTGATTTAGGTTTTTGAAGAACTTCAATGTTAAAAGGTGAATTTTGGAGATGAATATCATCAACTTTAATTGAAATTGATAAGGTTGCTTTCTCTTTAGCTTTAATTTTTACTAAATAGTTTCCATTATGTAAATCTTGAATCTCATATTGAAGTTTTTGGTTTTTGGATTCTCCTTCAATATCAATTTGAAATTTAGTTGCATTTCCTCCAACATGAATTTTGAAGCCTTCTCTTGAGTAAGAAAGGATTTCAAATTCATATTCCTCATGTTCAAAAATACTTTTTTCATTTCTTAAAATTAAACTATTTTCAGCTGCAACTTCTCCAATATTTATTACTCCAAGATGTGAAATCATTGAATTGATTGAATTTTCTGTTTCTTTTGATGATGAGAATTCAACACATGATGTTTGAGTTGGAGATGTCTTGACATGAGAATTGATTAAATTATTTAGTCTCTTTATATAATGACTTTTCATTGATAATAACTCCATATCTCTATTTGGTTGAGAAATTGAACTTTCAATAGTATCACATGATTGCTCTATATTATTAATTACAATTTCCAATTCATTTTTTTGTTGTAATAATTGATTAACTTTAAATTTTCGGACTTTCTCTAATTTTTCTAATAATTCTTTCTCCTTTTCATTTAATTTTGTTCTAATATTCTCAAATATTTGAGAGATTTCTTGATTAGTTCTGGTTGAATTAATTTCAATTTCATCTATCACTTGAGAACAATGTATAATTCCATCTTCAAATTCTTTTTGTTTTTCTTTTGCCTGAATTGATTAATAATATTCAGAATATTGTGATTTATATTTCGAGAATTAAAAAAAAAGAAAAAGAAAAGAAAAGAAAGAATAATAGAAATAAAATAAAATTTACCAAGTTCAAGGAATTATTCAAAATCTTCTTTTGATTCTCAATACAATTTGTCAAACTAAAAATTTGATGGGAAGGATGTTGATCAATACAAGAAAAACAAATTAAAGTATCACAATTCTCACAGAATAACTTCATTTCTTCACTATGAATCAAACAATAAATTACATTATTTAGCAACTTTGATGTTCCATTTTGTTGGTCTTCTATCTTCAGTTCATCAATAGGAATTAATTTATGATTTTTTGTTGCTTTCATTCTATGATGTGCTTTTGTACAAGTTAAACAAAAGTATTCTTCACATTCAATACAATATGATGTTGCTTCATTCTCTCCATCCTCACAAACTAATATTTCCTTTTCCTTTTCCTCTGCATTTTCATTTTGATTTTCATTTTCATTAGAGCTAACTCTTGTCATATTTTGTAAGAATAAATCAGTTTTTAAATTTGAAACATTTTCAGAATTTATCTCTTCAAGAGGAGTTAGACATATAGGGCAACTTAATGACTTTGTAGTTGAAGAATTGATATAAGATTTTAAACATTCTAAACAAAATGAATGAAGACAATCAAGCATTCTTGAGTCTTGAAGCTCTCCACGACATAATAAACATTGATTATAACTTTCTTCTGGTTTCAAAGTCATTCTATTATATGATTGTTATGTTTGTTAGAACGAATAAAAAAGGTGAATAATATAATAGAATCAGTTTTGAAACAATAATTAATTACTTTTGTGATATTTCTTGAATAAGTTGATATTTTATTAGTATAAAATGAAAAAATGAGAATCAATGAAACAATGAATTAGAATTTGTTGAAGTATGGATAAGTTATGAGTTATGGATTGATTGAAGGGAAAGCTCATTGTTTATTTATTTAATTTATAATTACCCACGGTGAATTTGGTTGAGCATTAGTGGAATTTCAACCTCACAATTATAATTAATTGCTCTTTGAACCAAAAACCTTCTGAACTCAAATAATATTATTTATTAAGTCATCCATTAAATAAAGTTTAGAACGCTTCTTCTTTGAACTGTTTGTTCTTCTATCTATCGCAAATCCAGGTTCAAATGGTAAGTTTTGTTAGATTTTGTTTTAACTTCTTCTCCTTTTGCTAAATAATTTCTTCTTCCTGAAAAAAAATAATAGATTATCAGAATTGTTCAACTTGAAAGTAGACCTATTTTGGAGGTATCACTTCTTTGTTTCAATTAAAACAGTTTTGTTTGGGTTTTTCTTTTGAAACTATTAAATGATAAAAAGAGTCGAGTAGATTGATTGCTATTTTGGATATATTATTGGTTAACTATATGAAATGAAATCAAATATTCCAAAAAGAGAAACTATTGAATGATAAAGAACAATTTGAAGGAAACTAGAATCAAAATGTGAATACAACTTGGATTTGCTGGTAAAAGTTTGCTTTTTCAAAGAGAAAAAGTTTTGAAACTGCTTTCATATATATCTTATAATTATTTTTGACATGGTGTGAAAAATTGGAATTATTATGATTCAAAAATTCAATTCTGCCTTTTGGTAACAGCTAGCTTATTCATTGACTTCAAAGGATTATTTCACAACATGATTCAAAAGCCCCTTTGTTCTATCACTTCAAGCTATTTTCCAACTTTCAACCTTTGATGTATGAATCATTTCAGAAAAAAGCATGAACCATCAATCACATCACTTCCCTCATGAAAATAAATAAATAGAAGTTTTTCTATTTATTTTGATTGAAAAACATCTCCAATCAAAATAAATAGAAAAACTTCTTTATTGACTTTGACTTTGATATTAAATATCACTTTCTAATTCTTGTTTCTTTAAGATTCAAATTTCAATGTTTGTTGAAACAACATTGAAGGGATAAAAGAGTCGATATTATTCTCCCTTTCTTTCTAAAAAAAATCAATGCATCATGCTTTTTTTTCTTTTTTTTTCGAACCAAAGAACCAAAAAAAAAAAAAAGAATGACAAACAAAAAAATACATATGACATCATGACATTCCAGTCTTCATTCCCCGATTGCTTTTCTGCTGTCTATATAAAGACCCCCAACTTTGGCACCATTTCAAAGACTCTCAAAACGCATAAAGAATTATTTAGAAACCAATCCAGTTCAATTATAAAAGCTATATTTATTGGAACATTTAGAAAAACTTATAAATACCCCTCAGCATTCAACAATTCAATTGATTTTTTTTTTATTTTTCATTGTTAGAAGGTAAAAACTTTTCATATTTATATAACCAATATCTTTCTTAACTTTGAATACAAAACTCATTTTTTTTTTTTTTTTCAAATAGAAATCAGTGATTCTAATTCATTAGTTAGTTAATTTTGTGATTGATTCGTTAGTTAGTTAGTTTAAGATGGAGTTTGAAAAGCATGTGTATGAGTTTGAACGCCCTCCTGTTTTTCCTGTGATGGATACAGAGCAATTAGATGATGGAGTCCTTCAAGTTGCTGGTGATGAGGAAAGTAGTGAAGGAATGGATGAGATGGTTGAAACAAGTAAGATGATTGAAAAAGGAAAAGAAGTTGTTCAAGTAGAACAAATTTCAGAGACACCTAATACGACAGAAGTTCAAAATATTGTAGTCACTAGCGAAAGTGTGAAACAAAGTGATGGCTCTGAACTTGTCCAAACAAATATTGAAACATTGGTAATCAAAGAAACAACCCAAGAATTAGAAAGTAGTCCAAAAAACGAAGAAGAGATCAATGAGATAAAACCAATGGAAGAAGTTGACAGTGTTCATGAGGAATTTGAAAAGCTTGAGGAAAATGTGAAAATTGGTGCTCATCATGGAAAAGAAGGTCTTCAAGAAGGTGTAACAACAGGAACAAGAAAAATTGTTAAAGCAACCCAAAGTGTCAAAGAAGAAGCCGGTATTACATCAAAAAATTTCCATGAAGGACTCGAACTTGCTGAAAAAAATTCTTTAAAGGCAACAAAAGATGTTCAAGATGAATTAATGAAACTCACTGAAAATGTTGCAGAAGGAATTCATATTGCCAAACTTGAACTTCAACGATCTGTAGAAAATTTTGAAAGAAAAACAAACAAAGCAGCGGAGAGTATTAAAGAGGAGGTCACACAGCTAAGTGAGAATGTCAAAGAAGGATTAGAACTAGCAGAAAAGAAAATTGAACGAGATGTTGAATCAATCAATGAAGAATTTTCACAATTGAGTCAAAATGTAAAAAGTGGAATTCGAAGAGCTAGTTTTTCCCTTCAAAAATTTAAAGGTGACAATGAAAAGATGAAAACTGAAGGTCAACCATTAACTCAAGAAGTAACTCAAATTCAACATGAAAAAGAAAATCTGATGACATCAATTAGTAACAAGAATCAACAAGAAGAGTCATCCAAAGTCAATGAGACAAAGAAAATTCATGAAGAAACCCCTTTACTCTCTGAAAATTTCAAAAAAGATACACGCTTAGTTGAAAATGTTGATGTTTCAAATGAAAGTACTGATATTCAGGATGAGCTTTCAAAATCACATGAATATATCAAAATAGACCCTCAACCTAAAGAACTCTATGAAAACACAACAACAACACAATCATATAAAATGTAAGAAAAGAAAAAGAAAGTTGTAAATAAAATTGGATTTGAATTTATTTATTTGAATGAAAGTTTTTTATTTATTTGATTTTGTTTTATTTTGTTTTATTTTGTTTTTTGTTTGTTTTTATTTTATTTTATTTGATTTATTTATTTATTTTCTTGCATCCTTAGTTGATTGATTTTCAGATGCATAGTTCAAATTTGAACTAGCAATGACTATATTCAAAAGATATTTCAGTTTTGGTTATTAGGTATTGAAAAATATTACAGAAAACAAGGAGAAGGAGAAAATTTTATTTTACAACTTCTCAACGCTTTTTTTTTTTTTTTTTCTCCAATTAATGTGCTGTTATCAATCCTAATAATAGGAACAGGAGCTCAAAAAACTAACTCGAGGACAATTATCACCAACAATTACTTGAAAAATAGTGGCAGATAATTTTTTCGTATGGCAATCCATTAAAAAGATCCTACTGTGGAACCATTCGAAGTAACGCAAAAAAAAAGCTCGGACTAGAAAAAAATTAAGACCAGAGAATGAAAGCTAAAGACAGCCAAATTGATTTGTCCTAGGTGCAATTGGGAAAAAAAGATATTTGGAATTCAAATACTTCAACCAATTATGTTATGTGTCGCCACTATAGAAAAGGATTTTTAGAGGCATTAGAGTTATTAAAAACGAGAAGCTGATGAGAAGACTTACAATAAAATTTTAGAGAAATATGGATTTCATGGGAAAACAAATCTTTTTAAGGAGCTTTCATTTGATCCATTCCTTCAAGTTGCTTGTGAACCATATCATTTATTATTCTTAGGAATTCTAAAACTTTATTTTCGTCAACTCATCACTTTCCTCAGTCCTTATCAACGTGATATTGTTAATGCTCTAGTAAAACAATTTCCATATCCAAGAGGAATGCCGCACAGAACATTTGCTGTGATGACAGACCAAAGGAATTTCTCGATATCTTTCACTCAACAAATTATTAGTGGTCTTCCATACATCCTTCATCAAATGGAGATCAATGAAGCGATGGTTCAATATTGGTTTGATCTTAGCTCTTTAGTACAATTAATTTTTCTTCCATCTCAATCTCCTCAAAATCTCTTGAAACTCAAGGAACAAAAATTAACCCAAGGGTTAACAAAAAGCAAAGGAGAAAGGATTGTTGGACTTGGTTCTTCCGTCGTAATGACAATGGCAAATTTACTTCCAATAGGTTTTCCTTGGATTATTGTTGCTAACAACTTTTTTACAACTGTTGATGTGGAAAAATATTTTCGTGCAACATTTGAAGGGAGAAGAAAATACTTTGAAAAGAGCGGAGACTTCGTTCAAAAACTCTTAAGATCCTATCCTAGCCTCTCTTAAAAATTGGGAACTACTTAGTTGGGACAATTAGACAAAATAGAAGAATTTTTAAGGAACAAAAATTCGAAACGAAATTAGAATCTGGTAAATCTGATTGGAGAATGTGCAATAAGGGAATACTGTTATTGAATTGGATGGATCCGAAGCTTGTTGGATTTATTTCTTCTTTTTGCAAGGCAACTAGTTCGAATATAGCAACAAGATTTGAAAAAGGAGTTGAAGTCTAGCAATTTTCCTCCAGTGGCTCAATTTTACCGTGCAAATATGGGATTCATTGACACACATGATAAAAATCTAGAATATTATCGAATTAACAAGATCTCTAAAAAGTGGTGGCATCCGATCTTTTTTCATTTGCTTGATTGCGCAGTTACGAACTCTTGGATAGTCTATTGTGAAAAAGTAGGAAAAGTTGGCCAGAAAAAACTTAGAGAGTCACTAATTGAAGAGTTGATGGGACAGTACATCGAAGGAAAAGAAAAAAAATCCTCAAAAGGGCTAATTGAGAATAAAAAACAATGTTGTAAAAAAATTCCTCTTACATATTTCAACTCAAAGAATTTTGATGTTGTGGCAAGCAATATAAAAAAAAAAAGGTGTTAAACCATCATCCAATATACTTGTTAAGAGCACATCATATCCTTTCATTTAATACAACAATGATTCTAATCTTATGACTATAAAGCAACACCAAGAGGGTATCCAAATAATGGAAGTTTCTTGCTTTTGTCCCAGGGACTTAATGCAGCAAACTCGATATATTTTTGCCCTTGATGCTATTGCACAAAAGAGACTAAATTCATGATATGGAAAGAAATTGGCCTTTTTGTAGAACTCTCGCAATGTGAGTCAAAGAGGAAAAAGGAATAATATGGGCCATCAAAAGAAGCCATTATTTCCTATAGAATTTGACCAGAAACTCATAGAGCAGCTTCCATTTCGAAAGAGTTGGAAACACTTGTTATTCCTTTATTCCTCCGTATATCAGGCATTATTGCTGTTTCTCAATTAAAGAATTTAAAAAAACTGATTTGATTCTCACACTTCCTGAAGTTGAACTAATTGAAGAAATAGTGAAAATTCTAAAACCATTTGAGCAAGCTACTCATATTCTTCCAAACACAATATACCCAGCTCTTTAACTATGTTTCCTTTGGTCTCCACTTACTGGTCATAACAGCCTAAGTTCTCTAAACGATCATCATCAATGGGAATAAGACTCAACTTTTTTCAAGCTTGATGATTAAAGCAATTCATCTTTTTTTTCTTCTCTGAGCTAAAGTTAAATAGAACTTAGTTAGGTTTGTAATAATTGTTGGTATTAATATAGAATAAGAAAGATTGTTATTGTTATCGTTATAATTCATTCTTATTGTTATAACAAAAAAAATGATAACAATCTTTAATAAACAATAATTATCATAAGGGAGCTGCAGCTCCCTAAAGATTATCGATATTTTTGTTATAATTATAATTTTTGGTATTATAATTATTGTCTATGATAAAGATTGTTATCAGTATTGTTATTGTTATAATTATTGGAGCTGAAGAGGATTGGTATTATAATTACCGAAAAAAAAAAGTAAATATAAATAAAAGTTTGTTTGGTGATGTCTTTCTTCAAAAGGAGTAAATGTATAAGCCCTGCACTTTTTATAATTATTATTACTACAACTACTACTACATTCTATTAGCTATGAAATTGATATATTTGTTTTTGGATTCATATCTATTGTTTTAGTTTTTGTCAAAAATCAAAATGGATATTTATGTTATTGTTGTTAATTTTGTCTTTGTTTAAAATTGTGATTTTGGAGATGTAGAAGATTGTTGTAAGTTGGAGTAGTTTGTTATTTTTGTTAGAATTTAGTTGTTAGTTTGTTAGTTTGTAGTTGATGTTAGTTGTTTGATATTTGTGTTGAAATAGGGAACTAATTTTTTTCTTTCTTTTTTTTTTTCTTTTCACAGCTGGATCTTATGAGAGCTTATCGAAAGGGAAAAGTAAAAGTAAGTTTATTTGATGATTTTTCTTTTCTTTTCAAATCAATAATTGAATCTTTCTTTTTTTTTTTTCAAAAATATAAAAGAACTAAAGGATCTACCGCCTGATATTGATACAAGTTTGCTTTATATTTCATTAGTTTTTTTTTTATCTATTCAATTTAATTTGATTCATGTAAATAGGAAGATCAAGTGAAGATTTGGGGAGGAAAAGTAAATTTCTTTTTCTTCTTGTGAAATATGGAATCAATTTTAAATTTAAATTTTAGGTGATTCTGGTGATAGCTTAAGGAAAGAAAAGAAAAAAATTGGTATTGAAATTAATTTTTATTTTATTTTAAAAAAATATTTTCTGACTTCAAAAAAAAAAATCAAAGATTCTTCTCAAATTGGATCACCTACAAGTTTTAAACATATTGGTAAGTTATAATTACTAAGGATAGTAGTTATGATTTATTGATTTCCTAACCATTATTTTTCTCTCTTTCTTTTTCTTTTAAAATAAATAAGTTCATGTCGATTCTCAATATGAATGGGGTGGAGAAGAATCACCAGCAGATTCATTTAAATTTCTTCAAAAACTTGGTGAAGGATCTTATGGAGCAGCTTATTTAGCAGTTCATAATCAAGATTCTTTTAAAGTTGCAATTAAAGTTGTACCTTTATCAGGAAATGAAAGTGAAAAATCAAAATTAAAAAAGGAATTAGAATTATTAAAAAAATGTCGTGATACAAATGTTGTTAAATATTATGGATTCTCACTTCTTGGACAAGATATGTGGATTATTATGGAATATTGTCAAGGAGGGTTGAATTTATTATTTTTTTTTGATATGATATTGTTTTTTTAAAAAAATCAACTATTTGAATACTTTTTAGTTCTATTCGAGATATAATGGATCTATTACAAAGACCATTAAAAGAAGAAGAAGTAGCAGCTGTATGTCATGATACTTTAAAAGGTTTAGCCTATCTTCAACAATTGAATATTGTTCATAATGACATTAAGGTAGTAAATGAATTGATCCTAAAAAAGAATTTAAACTAATGAATTTCTTTTTTTTTAAAAAAAGGCATCAAATATTTTATTAAGTTCAGAAGGAGAAGCAAAAATTGCAGACTTTGGAGTTTCAGAACAACTTTCAACCTCATTATTTCCATCAAAAGGTCTTGTGGGATCTCCTTATTGGATGTCTCCAGAGTCAATTTCTCAACTAAAAACGAGTTATTTTCTTTTTTTTTTGGATCAATTTGTATTTTTATTAAAATTCAATTCAAATTCAAATTCAAATTCGTTAGATTTTATGTCAGATATATGGTCATTAGGAATTACTGCAATTGAAATGGCAGAAGGTCAAACAAATTTTTCAAATAAATTGGACCAATTAAAATTTCGAAAAATCAATAAATAGGAGTTCCGCCATATACTCACTTGAATCCTGGATTAGCAATTAGAGTTATCTCCCGTTCTCCACCTCCAACTTTAACAAAAAAGGAATTTTCAAAAAATTTTAGAGATTTTCTAACAAAATGCTTAGATTTAGAACCTTCAAATAGATGGACTGCTGAAAAACTTTTAACACATCCCTTTTTAAAGAAAGTGAAATCAGTAAGAAAATATTATTTCAAAAAATAAAAATAAAAATAAATAAATAATACAATTAATTAAAATTAAAATTAATATAGAAACCAATTCTGAAGAAAATTGCCCAAGATTTTGTTCAAAAAAATTCAAATAAACCAATCAATAATGAACCTCTTTATTTCAGTGCTTTTGATGGAAGTACACCAGTTTGGGGAACTGTCGCTGTTATTTTTCTTTTTTTTTCCAAAATTTTTCAATGTTGTAGTTTCAATAACTTTTCATTTTTTTTTTAGGGAACTTCTAAAGATGGAACAACTAGTTCTACCAAAGAAGATACATTTATTTCACATAGACCACAAATTGGCTCTTTCTTATACAATTCTAAGTTGTTTTTTATATTCTTTTTTTTCAAAAATCTGAAAACATTCGAATTCAAACAATTTAAAAAAACAAAAAAACAAAAGATTCAAAACAAGTTTTCTTGGTGAAAGTGAATGTCGGAGCATTGGAACTCAAACTGATCCAATAGGTTGTTGGGCTGGTATTTTAGAAGCTTTCTCTTCATTATTTTCAAGTAATCAGGTTCCAATTTTTTTTAAAAAAAAAAAAAAAAAAAAAAAAAAATTTTTTTTTTTTTTTTTAAAAATTTTAAAATTTTTTTTTTTTTAAAAAAAAAAAAAAAAAAAAAAAATCAAGGACAAGCAAATGAAAAGTCAAAACTTGTAGGATGAACAATTTTTGAAAATGTTGAATGATATGTAGTGTTGTAATGTTTTTGTAAATCAAATATATTATTAGAAAATGTATTGAAAAATAGAAATAAGAAAATAGAAAATCAATAAATAAATAAAACCTTAAAAAAACAAAATGAACTTTTATCTATTTTAACACTTTAACAATTACGCTCCTTTCTTGGATTTTAATTTTCTGAGGTAGAAAGCAAGTTCGTGACCTTCAAGAATATAGCCATCACATCTTCCTGATTGTCCAGGTCTGGATGTAATACGAGCATAAAGACGACCAGTTGAGAATTGATCAATGAGTTGTGGGTCAACTTTTGAAGATTCTTTACGGGCAGCAATTTTCTTGATAACATGTCTTGATTTCTTTTTGGTTTCTTCTTGAACTTTAGCATCACCTTCAGTTTTTTTTGTCTTATCTTCTTTCTTTTTAGATTCTTGTCTCTTTTTTCCAAGGGGAAGACCATAATGGGCTTCATAGTATTGACGATAAGGGGTGGCATCAATTTGAATGATACTTCCTTTAACGAGAGTTTTAGTTCTAACAAGTTCGTTTGAGGTAGCATTATAAACGACATCAACAACACGGGTTTTGCGAGTGGTAGTTTCAGAGGCCCAAGCGAAATTTCCTGTTTCTAAACGTAAAGCTCTGAATTTAGAGTTTCCACCACGGGTTCTGACAACATGGATTCTCTTTGCGCCCAATTTTGTCATTGCAGCGGGTCTTCCCATTTCATAATTGTGTTTCTTGAAGTGTTGGGAACGTTTTCCACCGGTTAAACGGCGTTTATGACGACTATCACGAGTAATACCTATAATAATAAAATTATTATTATTGTCATTAAAACTTGAGTATTAACAATTATTTAATGATTTAAAACAAAGAGTCCATTTTTGAATTTCTTTCTAATTTTCTTTTTCAAAATAATCCAATATAAATCCAATAACTATCCTTTTTGCACATACATGTATTTGTTTTTTGATGAAAGATCTTCCGTTCAAAAGATCTTTGATATCGACTTTTTTGAAAGTCCACAATTATAAAGAAATAATTGGAAAAGAAAAGAAAAAAAAAATAAGACAACATCCAAAAAATTGAATTTTTTTTAATTTGATGGATGAGTCTTAGAAAAGAAGAGAGAAGAGAGATGAATAAGAAGGAAGAAGGAAGAAGGGAGAGGTTACCCATGGTTCTCTAAGTCTTTGGATGCAAGTAAGAGGAAGAGGAAAAGAGGAAAAAAAAAAAAAAAAAAAAAAAAAAAAAGGAAAAAACAAACATGGCGACATTTGAGCAAGTTTTGGATGACCTTTGCTCGTATTATTCAATAATTTAATTATGAACTTTATGATTTCTTTCAATACTTATTCAATTTCTTAAATTTTATAAGTTTCAATCAGAATTATTGTTTGAAATAACATTTTTTGAAAAGCTTTGTATTTTGTATTACTTTTCATTGTTTTTCTTTCCCTGTTTTTTTTTTTCTCTTTTGTGACTTGACCGCAAAAATACAAAACATTTAATAACAACACCTCATAAAAACTTTAAACTTTAAAAATTCTATCTTTTTATACTTTTTCATTTTTTAGTTTTGTTTTGTTTAATTAGAAATTTTTACTTTTCTTTTGTTAACTCTATTTTTTTTATAAATTACATTCCATTTCATTCTATTTTATATTATTTTCACAATAACTAACTAACTGACTCACTAACTAAATTAAACAAATAGTCGATTTTTATTAATTATTCCAACAGAGGAGTTAACTTCAGAGAGAATATGTTTTCATATTGAAGAAGCTCACTGGTTTTATGAAGATTTCTTTCGAGAAAAGTATCCCACTCTTCCTCAGTTAAATTGGAAGGCTTTTGCAGAGAAAAATATCCTTTTTGAATTTTAATTTTCTCTTTCTCTTTTCTTTTTCTTTTTCAATTTTGTTGTCAAAAATTATATATTTTGTATTTTCTTAACTAAACACTGTTTTTCCATTGTCCCATTCTTCAACCTTTTTCGAAAGATACTGAGAAAATATTACGAGATTTTTCAAATTATAAAACAAAGGTCCCAGTTTGTGGTGCTATTTTAGTTAATCAAAGTTTAACAAAGGTATAAATAAGAGATATCACTTTTTTTTCAAAGACTAAAATATACTAAATAATCAATATTAAAGTGTTTACTTGTTAAAGGTTGGAAATCTTCTGCAAGATGGTCATTTCCTCGTGGAAAAATTAATAAAGATGAAAGTGAATTAAAATGTGCAATTAGAGAGGTTCACTTCTTTTATTACTTTTAAAAATTAAAATTCTCAATCAAAATTTGAATATATTCTTATATTTTGAACATAAAGGTATTAGAGGAAGTAGGATATGATATAAGTGATTCAGTGGATGAAAATTGTTTTCTTGAAATATATTCAAAACCTCAAAGAATAAGACTTTATATTGTTTTTGGAATTCTTGAAGAAACAGAATTTAAAACACAAACAAGAAAAGAGATTAGTGTAAACTTTTGATTTTAGGATTCAAAAAAAAGATGAATTAATTAACTCAACTAATTATCAATAACAATAACAAAAAAGAAAATTGAATGGTTTCCAATTAATGAACTTAGTGGTCCTATGTTTTATATGGTGGAACCTTTTGTAGAGTTATTTTCATTTCATTTCTTTTTTTCTTCTTTTTTTTTAATGAGAACAAATTTGAAGACTAACATTTCTAAATAGTGGTATTAAAAAGAAGATAAAAGAACTTTATCCAGCACACATGATTCAGTTTTTTTTTTTCTTTAATCTTTTCTTTCTTTCTTTTATAAATCAATAATTCAATAAATAACAAATCAATAATTAAGATATATAATTCAAGAACCTCCACCAATTGATCATCTCGTTCAATCAACAGATAATCTCAAAAAACTTTTAGGATTACCTATTTATGATGGTACCATAACCCCTCTTTTCTTTTTTTTGAACAATCCTTTTAACCTTTCTAATCCTTCTTTTCCATCTTTTTCTTTCTCATTGTTATTTTTTTCAGATTCAATAAACAATGTAGATTATAAAGAAAGTTCAAGCGACCTTAGACCTCAAAGATTTAAACCAATTCAACCTTGGCTCAATTTCAGTTTGGATACTTCAAGTTTGATGAAGTGTTTAACTTGAATTGATTAAATTTATAATCTTTGTATGATTGTTGTGAATAAATTTTATCAGAAAATTATCTTTGATTTCAAATGATTTGAAATTTTGTTGTTGTTGCATGTTGCGCAAGTTATTCACAATTTTCAAAGTTTTTGTTTGTTTTCAAAAACAATGGAAGCAACGGAGTTGGAGTTGGAATTACTTAATTGTTGTGAAAGAGGAGATACATTAAAAGTCAAAGAATTACTTTTGAACTCTGAATTAAATATAAATATTAAAGATATTAAACATGGTTGGACACCTCTCATGTTTGCTTGCGAATTTGGATATCATGAAATTGTTCAATTATTATTAAATGAAACAAATCCAAAGATAGGAGATGAGAGAGGAAAATCTGCATTTTATATTGCTTGTGAAAATAATAGGCTTAGTTTAGTAAAATTAATGTTAACTTATGAAGATATAGATGTTAATCAAGCTGATATGAGTTGGAGTCCATTAATTTATGCTGTTCAAGTTGGAAATCTTGAAATGGTTCAATTATTATTACAAGATCCAAGAGTTGATGTGAATCAAAAAGATTTGAAGAGTGCTAGTGCATTTTATATTGCTTGTAGAAATGGAGAATTAGAGATTGTCAAATTAATGACCAAAAGAAAAGATGTTAGAATTAATGAAACAATTATAGAGAATGGTTGGACACCTTTAATGATTGCTTGTGAACTTGGACATCATGATATCGTTAATGTATTATTAGAACTTGAAAGTATTCAATTAAATTTAATAAACAAACACGGAGAGACTGCATTGTTTATTGCATGTCGAAATGGACATTCTGAAATTGTGAAGTTAATGTTAGAACAAGATAGTTTGGATGTAAATATTTGTAATAATTATGGTGATAATCCCCTTCTCACAGCATGTTCCTTTGGTCATATAAAAGTTGTAGAGTTGCTATTAAGGTGTAGAAAAGTGACTCATATCAATTCAAGAAATCAAGATGGTTCAACTGCTTTTTATATTGCTTGTGAAGAAGGTCAAAAAGAAATTATCCAGTTACTTTTGAACTCTCCAATTGTAGATATAAATCAATCAGATTATTCTGGAGTAACGCCTTTCATAAAAGTTTGTAAAATTGGATATTTTGATTTAATTCAATGTATGATAATTAGTGATCACAAAATTGATGTATTGGCCACAGATATGTCTGGAGAAACTGCAATCGATAAATTGAAACGTTCCTATCCTCACCAAATTGAAAGTATTTCCCTTCTTGAATCATTTCAACTGGATTATGAAGAAACAAAATTGAATCTTTTGAAAAAAATGAATTTACTTGGTAAATATTTATTTATTTATTTTATTTCTTTTATTCAAAAATTAACAATTTTTTCTTTTTCTTGATTTTGATTTTTTTTTCTTTTAGAGCCAAGAGCTGCATCTATTCATTCTTTAATTGTTTTAATATGTGATGGATTTTATAGAATCTTGTAATACAATTGTTAAATAAATAAAATATTCAACAAATCAAATGTGCTTGAAGTTTAAATAATGATCACAAAGGAGAACCATAATTGCATAGATAGAAGCAGCTTCACAATCTAGAATAATAATACAATATTAAAAAAAAAACTTTAAAAAAAAATAAATAAATAAATAAAAAGAAATACCAATAATTCCAAGTTGCATTCTCAATTTTGTTCTTGTCTCATCTAGATTTCTTTCAAATAATTCTATTAATTCAACAATATTTGTTTTCTTTCTTTCTTTTGCACAATCAAGTGCAGTTTTTCCATCATTATCCTTTTTATTAATGTCAATTTCTCTTCCACATCCTAGCATATAGTTCACAATGTCAATATATCCATTTTCACATGCAACACGAAAAGGTGTTTCTTCTCTCAAATTTGCTTTATCAATATCAACTCTTTTATCACTTAATAATAACTTCACAATTTCAATATGTCCCTTACAACAACCCATATAAAAAGGTGTTTCGCCATTGTTCCATGCTTTATTAATATCAATTCTTTTATCATTTATTAATAACTTTACTATTTCAAAATTTTCATTATAACAAGAAATCCAAAAAGGTGTCGAACCACTATTTGTTACATTATTCACATCAACTCTCTCATCATTTAATAATAATTTTACAATTTCAATATATCCATTCTGACAAGCAATCCAAAAGGGTGTTGCACCATATCGATTTGCTTTCATGATATCACCTCTTCCATCATTTAATAATAATTTTACAATTTCAGTGTGTCCTTCTTGACAAGCAATATAAAAGGGTGTTATACCATTTCCAGTTATTTTATTCAGATTTGCTTTATTAATCTCAACTCTTTTATCATTTATTAATAACTTTACTATTTCAAGATGTCCTTCTAAACAGGCAATAAAAAAAGGTGTTGCATGATAACGGCGTTCATTCTCCCAATTGATATTGATTTGTGGGTCTTGAAGCAATTTTGTAACTTCAACTTTTCCCTCTCGACAGGCATCCCAGAGATGTTCTTCCATTTCTCATTATTTTTTGAGATTGATTTCTTCTTTCAAAGTTCTTTCTTCTTCCTGAATCTATCTCTATCTTGAATACTAGCTATTGATTACAATCTTGCTTTCTGAAAAAAAAAAAAAAAAAAAAAAAAAAAAATATAAAAAAA
>Ga0209960_1002637_pt1 | contig 17375 bp, 16 predicted proteins | sample ThiBiot_500_plan_2_FD_183947 | JGI IMG/M metagenome (GOLD analysis project Ga0209960, IMG submission 183947) | Wastewater bioreactor microbial communities from Cape Town, South Africa - Thiocy_expt_500_plan (SPAdes) | ecosystem: Engineered > Bioreactor > Thiocyanate-remediating >...
TCTTTTTTTTTTTTTTCTTTTTTTTATTTGCAAAAACTTTAAATGAACTTTTTGCTCAAAAATTAAAGATGTTAATGAATGTTTGGGACAAGGAGGAGGAAATAATTGTGATGTGAATGCAATCTGTACTAACACAATTCTCAGCTTTAATTGCACATGCAAAACTGGCTTCCAAGGGAATGGAACAGTTTGTAAGGGTAAAGCCTTTTTTTCATTTTTCTGTATTTATTCTCTGCTTCAATTCATCAATAATTTGAAAATAATTTAGATATCAATGAATGTAGTCAAGGTCGCGATGACTGTAACGTTATCCTTCCTAATTCAGTCTGTAGCAATACAATTGGGAGCTTTATTTGTATTTGTGATGATGGATATTATAATAATGGGGATCAATGTGAAGGTGCTTTTTTTTTTTTTTTTTTTTTTTTTTTTTTTTTTTTTTTTTTTTTTTTTTTTTTTTTCTTTTTTTCTTTTTTTCTTTCCTCTTTCGTTTACAAAAGTATTGATATTCTTTAATTTATTTTGAATAGATTATGATGAATGTTCTGGTGAAAATGGTGGAAATGACTGTCATGATTTTACTACTTGCACAAATACACCAGGAAGTTATGAATGCGAATGTAATACAGGGTATGAAGGGGATGAGATGCATTGCCAAGGTTCATTTACATTGAAAATTGGATTTGAATCAAACTTCATCTTTATTATAAATAGATATTGATGAGTGTGACGCAAGTATTGAATTGTGTGATCCAAATGCAATTTGTTATAATACTCCTGGAAGTTTTTCTTGCCTATGTGATGAGGGATATTTTGGTCCAGGAACTACTTGTATACGTAATATTGATTTTATTTTTTCTTTTCATCATTTCGATTTGATTTAAACTTGTTTTATTTCATGAATTTACTAATTTACTTGCAAACCCTTCTTTAGTTACCGCAGAACCAACCCTTGGCCTCATTAGTTCAAACTCAATTTCTATTTCATGGGATTTAAGTGAAGGGGCAACTGGTTATGAAATTTCAGTGTTTAATTCAAGCTCATTAGTACCATTTTTCTTTTTAGAATTTCTATTCTTCACCTTTCAATATTTTACTTATTCACTTTATTTGCATGATTTTTTTTAAAAAAAGATCTCTACATATACCAAGAATAACAAGACATCAACCTTTACAATTTCAAATTTAAAATCATATACAACTTATCGAATCAGGTTAACAACTTTCTTCCAAGAATTTTCTGATTATATTGAACTTGTGAGTAAAACTTACCCTGCAAGTAACTCCTTTTTCATTGTCACTTACCTTTGAATTCTGATCTCAAATATATTATAACAATTATTAGCAATTTCAAAAGTAAAAATTGAAAGCTTAACATACAATTCAGTTAAGTTCACAATCAATGAGAGTGTGGGTGCAACTGGTTATACAATCAAAATTTCAGAACCGTTCTATTTTTTCATTCATTTATTCATTTATTTTTATTTTATATTTCTTACCGACTTTTTTTAAAAAAAAATTGTTAAAAGATCTGGATTACTTCAAACTCTTAATGTGGGTTCTTTCCAAGGGGCAAGAACGATTTTAGTCAAAGATCTGAAACCCAATAGACGTACATTCTTTTTTTTCCTTCATCTTATTATTTTATTTTTCAAACCATCAAATTAATTGAAAAAAAAAAAAAGGTTATGACATCGTAATTTTTGCAAATCCAGAAACTCAAGGATTTTCATTTTCCATTACAACATACCCAGAACGTGAATTTTTTTCTCTTTTTTTTTTTGGAAAGAAAATAGCTGAATCAATATTTTTTTTTTTAAACAAAACAAACAGCTCCTGAATATATCCAAAGTGTTCGTCAAGGAAATAATTCTATCACTGTTTCATGGCCTCAAAGTGAAGGCGCAACACGATATTATTTGGTTCAAAGATTCAATGAAACATTTTTTGAAGCCTTCAATTTGACAAATGTGCTCTCCATTCTCATCGAGAACCTTCCTCCTTCAACCCCATTTAATTTCACAATTTATTCTGGAAACGATAATGGATTTGATATGAGCCAAGGAACAACCGGCATTTTTTCAACTGACAGTTCCTTTCCTTTCCTATTTCCTTTACACATTTTTTTTTTGCATCACCTTTATCGTGAGCAAAAATTAATTAATTCAATAATATAGCTATTCTTTGTCTCACTGTAATTGAAGATCATGCCCGTTGGTTCCCAACTCTGATTGGACAAACAGCTTGTTTCCTTTCTTTTTCTTTTCTTCCCTTTTTCTGTTTTTTTTTAAAAAAATCATTAATATGTATAAAATACAAAAGATGGTCGTTGTCAAGATAATTTTGGAGGATCTCCAAGTAGAAACTGTTTCGAAAATGGTGCACACCAAGGAGAATTTGGGGTAATTACTAGTCCTTGCATTCAATGTATTTTTCTTACTTTTTGAATTCAATTTCCTTCTATTTGAACCACGTTAATAATTTTAATTTAAATAGTCCCAGACAAAGTTTCATCAATCAATGCCGTTCCAAAATCAAATTCAGTATTATTGGACTGGAAAGTTCCACCTAGAGCAACATTCTTTAATATCCTCCTTCTTTCTGATAGTTATCAATCTCCCATTAATAATGGAGGCGGTTTTAACTTTGATGGAAACCATATTGAAGCCCTTGGAGTTTTTTTTTTTTTTTTTTTTTTTTTTTTTTTTAAATAAAGAAGAAAAAACACAACAATGACAAAAAAAAATAAAATTCTAAACTATAGCTCCAATCAATGACAAATTATTCAATCATTATTTACTCTGGTAATATTGCAGGTACTGAAACACAAGGTCAAATAGTAAAATTCCAAACTGAGATTCCAGGTTTTTCTTTCTTTTCGCTTATTCTTTATTTTCCTTCCTTTTATCTTTATTGGATTTTTTTTCTCATTTGCATTTAGTTCCATCATCATTAACTGCTGGAGAAGTTGGACTAAATTGGGTTTATTTATCTTGGGGAAAGGCAGACCTTGCATTCAATTATTTAATTGAAATAAAAGATAGCCGATCATCGTAATTTTCTTCTTCTTTTGGCTATTCTTCTATTTTATCTATTTTTCATTTTATTAATTTTCTTTCACCCTTTAGTATTAAAAAAGGAACTGAACTTATCGATACTGATAGTACTAATTACAATATTACAGATCTTTCACCCTCAACTGAGTAAGATTTTTTTTTTTTTTGGAGAATAATAGTTTATACCAATCAAAATAAAAAAAAAGCTACACTATCGTTGTTTATTCTGCAAGAGGAGATGATTATCATGAACCTTTTGGAAGTTCAATTCAAGTGACCACACGATCAGGTTCATTTCTCATTATATTTGATATTTCAATTGTAAATAATACTTCTTATTTAATACGTACTAAAGTATTGGGCGATCAGACAAACACACCTCCTCCTCAAAGTATCTTATTTCAACTTTCATATTTTAATTTATTGATCCAATTTTCTCTTAGATGTGACTGGAATAATTGTGGGATGTGTTATTGTTCTTAGCTCTGATCATACTCGTAATTGTAGGGTTCGTTCTTTTGAGAAAAAGGAACTTGAAAAAAAAAAACTCCCAACCAATATCTTTGGACACTGGTTTATTTTTTTTTTTTTTTTTTTTTTTTTTCATTAAAAAGAAACCAGCTAATTGAAAAAAATAGAAAGTAGTTTGATTTCAATGAAGCCAATGAGATCATCAACTAATGGAGAAACTCTCTTGAATACTCAACTAGGTTTTTTTTTTTTTTTTTTCCCTTGGTGTTATTAATCCAATTCAATTTTTCTCCCTATTTTCTTTTTTTGTTTTTTGTTTTTTTTTTTGTCTACAGAAATTTCAATTCCAGGATTTTTATTGATGACTGAATTTAATAAAATACGAATTGAAGAACCATTAGGAAAAGGGGGAAGTGGATTTGTATTTAAAGGAACCTTTTTAGATCCCGCATTAATTCAACAACATTCGACTAGACAAGTGGCACTTAAAAAAGCTAGAGGTTTTCTAATTTTCCTTTTCTTCATATCACATTTTTTTCTGATTACTATGATTTGTTTTTAGACGTTAGTTCGCTTAGTTCTGAACAAAATTCTGATTTATTTTTCCAAGAATTATCAATGATGTGGTAAATATTTTTTTTTTTTTTTTTTTTGAAATAAATAAAATAAATAAAAAAGGACATGTTCATTCCATCCTAATGTTATCAAACTACTTGGATATTTCCTTGAACCAGAAAAGTATATTGTCACCAAACTTTATGAATTAGATTTATTAGCTTATATTTTACATCCAACTGAAGATTTAAGTTCTTTACAAGCTTTGAGATTAGCAAAGTATTTCATTTTTTTATTTTTGAATTAAAATTAAAATTAAAATTAAAAAATTAAAAAAATATAAATAGTGATATTGCAGCTGGTATGAGTGCAATTCAAGAATTAGGAATTATTCATCGAGATCTTAAAAGTCAAAATGTTCTCCTTGATCAAATTCCACGTCCAAATGGTCAATATGTTCTTCAAGGTCAATTTTATTTTTGGTTCAATAAATAAATAAATAAATAAATAAATAAATAAATAAATAAATAAATAAATAAATAAATAAATAAATAAATAAATAAATAAATAAATTTTATAGCTGTAATTTGTGATTTTGGAATTGCAAAAATTTCAACAGGAATCAAAGCATCAAATACTCAAACAATGTATAATATTGATGGTTTATCTCCAAAATATTGTCCTCCTGAAAGCTTTACTTCTTTAATTCTCAAACGAGAAATTACTCCTCAAGTAATTATTTTTTTCAAATATTTTTTTCAATCCATAAAACAAAATAAATAATTTTGGCCAAATAGATGGAAACAAAAAGGGATGTCTATTCATTAGGAATAATTATTTGGGAGATGTTAAATCGAGAAGTTGTTTGGAAAGACAAGACATTTGAAGATTTACAATATTTAGTTGTTCAAGGAGAAAGAGTAAATTTTTCCCTTTTCCATTAAACTTCAGCAAATTCAAAATAAAATAAAATAAACCTAGCCTCCAATTCCTGATCATAACGATGATGAGATTCGAATTTATTTGATTAAATTAATGGAACAATGTTGGAGTCATGAACAGAACCAACGCCCAACTTTTGAAGAGATAAATCAAATTTTGAAGAAAGAACTCCAATTGTAAAATAGTAATCAGAATAATTTGGTTTTCAAATCATCGAGAGTAATCATATGTTGAACTTCTAGAAGCGTTGTAATATAAATCCATAAAATAAAATTAATTTTTTTTTGACACCCATCTCCAATAATAAAAAGAAAAGAAAAGAAAAGAAAAGAAAAGAAAAGAAAAGAAAAGAAAGAAAGAAAGAAAGATGTAAAGAAAAGGAAGTCACCAAAAAAATTAATTGAATTATTCCTTTGTTCAGTGGAAAAGTGAAAAAAAGAGAGTTTAGTTTATAACAAGAGAATCACTTTATTCATCCCAATTATCAGCATCCCATTTCTCATCCGTCCATCCCCCTTGCCATTCTGAATTTGAATTTGTGTTATGATTTAGTTTAATATTTGAAGAGTGACTTTTCACTGTTTAATTTTGTTTTTATTTATTTACTTATTTATTGATATATTGATTTTTTTTTTTTTTTTTTTAATTTTTTTATTTGTTTTATTTTAAATTTTTTATTTGTTTGTTTGGTTGATTGTTTTTAATTTATTTTTATGTTGGCAATCTAACTGAAAAAAGAAGAGTACCTTTTAATTCTTGTTTTTCAAGATCTATTTGCCCCTTTGGTTTTGTTTCAAAAGTGGTCTAGATAATTATTTATTTATTTAATTAGTATAAAAATTAAGATTTGAAAAAATGTAGATTAATATCGAACCTCTCTAGATTTTTTATAAGCAGCAATTTTATTTTTCAAAATATACAAAACGACAAATGAAAGCCCTCCTAAAACGAAGAAACCTTTCAATGCCCATGAATGTTCATCCTCCAATTGATTTTTAGCTATTTTATAATATAAGAAATATGAAATGAAAGTAGAATATATAAAGAAAGAAAATCTTACAGATATCTTCTCCAACCTATTTGGAAAAAAAAAAAAAAAATTAAACCAAAAAAAAAAAAAAAAAAAAAAAAAAAAAAAAATTAAACCGAAGAAGAAAAAAAGAAGAAAAAAAAAAAAAAAGAAGAAAAAGTACTTGAACATCGATATTAGGATCACTAATAATTTCTTTCTGATCACCATCATCTTGTCCAGTAAATAAATCATCTAAGTCATTGACATCTTCAGGTTTCAAAGTTTGACCTTTATCTAAGTCACTTTTGACTTCATCATCTTCTTGATCTTCTTCATCTAAATTTTCATCTGTTTCAATTTTATTGCTACTACTTCCCAATACATTATCTTCATCATCTATCTCAAATAAAGGTTTTATATTGTCTTCATTATCTGGATCAATCCCGGTAAAGGTGTCCATGTTATTCACAGATTCAAAAGTTGAAGGATCTTCAGTATCTACAGTTCCATCAAATACTTCTCCTTCTTCTTCTTCTTCCTCCCCTTCCTCCCCTTCCTCTCCTTCCTCTTCTTCTTCTTCTTCTTCTTCTTCTTCTATTACTACTCCTTCCTCATCATCATTATCGTCATTTCCAAAACTATTATCATCAAAATCTTGTCCACTTCCATCATCTTGGTTAGTATCATCAGTGCCATCAATATCAACTTGATTACTATATTCTATTTGATTTGTATTTTCATCATCAAATACTTCATTATTTCCAAAATCATTTCCATTTCCATCTCCATCTCCAAAAGAATATCGACTATTTTCACTTTCATTTCCAATTTCAATTTCTTGATCTTGATCTTCTATTTTATTATCTTCATTGTCAAATCCTCCATTATTATAAAATTCATTTCCGTTTCCATTCTCATTCTCATCCACATTGTCGTTTCCGTTTTCATCAACAGAAGTATATGATTCAATTTCATTTTGACTTTCGTTTACATCCTCATCTTCATCATTATTCTCGTTTTCATTTTGACCATCTAAGGAATATGAAACATTCTCGCTATTATCATCCCCATTTTCATTTTCGTCCTCATTGTCAAAATCACTCTTATTGTCATTTTCATTTTCAAAAGAATATGAATTATTTTCATTTTCATTTCCATCCTTGTTTTTATCATCTTTGTCCTCATTTTGACCATCGAATGAATATGAAGCATTATTATCTACATCTTCATTTTCATCTTCATCTTCATTTCCGTTGTCATTTTCAAAAGAATATAAACTATTTTCGTTCTGATTTTCATTTTCATTTCCTTCTTCTTCATCGTCAACTTCAGCTTCGTTTTGAAAATCATTGGTTTCAGTGTCTTCAAATTCATTATTTGTATTGATTCTCTCGTCTACCCATCCATCATCATTTGTCTCATTTTCACTGTCTTGAATAACTTCTTCTTCTTCTTCTTCTTCTCCTTCTTCTTCTCCTTCTTCTCCTTCTTCTCCTTCTCCTTCTTCTACTTCTTCTACTTCTCCTACTTCTTCTTCGACTCTGCTATCTATATTTTCAATTTCAGTTTCAGATTGTGAGCTGGTTTCATTTTCTTCATTTATTTGCGAAGTTTTTGTTCCTATTTGATTATTTTCTTTCAAAGAATCAAGTGCTTGAACGAGATCAATAAACTTTTCAGCAGACATTCCAAGCTTTTCTTCTAACATTTCATTAAACTTTTTATCAAAATCGATATTTGTTTTTTCATCTTCTTTTTTGCTTTCAGGAATTGTACTTTCTGTTTCTTCAGTTAGTCTTTCTGTAGGTCTTTCAGTTGGTCTTTCAGGAGGTTTTTCTGTAGGTCTTTCAGTTGGTTTACTTGTTGGCCTTTCAGTTGGTCTTTCTGTTGGTCTTTCTGTAGGTCTTTCTGTTGGTCTTTCTGTTGGTCTTTCGGTTGGTTTACTGGTTGGTCTTTCTGTTGGTCTGATAGTTGGTTGACTTGTTGGCCTTTCAGTTGGTCTTTCAGTTGGTCTTTCTGTTGGCCTTTCTGTTGGTTTTTCTGTAGGCCTTTCTGATGGCTTTTCAGTTGGTTTACTTGTTGGTCTTTCTGTTGGTTTTTCAGTAGGTTTACTTGTAGGTCTTTCTGTAGGTCTGATAGTTGGTTTTTCAGTTGGTTTACTTGTAGGTTGTTCTATTGTCCTTTCAGTTAGCCTTTCGGTTGATTTACTTGTTAATTTACTCGTTGGTTTACTTGTTGGTTTGATGGTTGGTTTTTCAGTAGATATTGAGGTTGGATTTAATGAAATATCTAAGGATTCTTTTGAAGTTACTACACGATCTTGAAAAATGAAAAAGTTTAATTTTTTTAAAAAAAATTAAAGGAAAGAAATCAAATTATTACCTTTTTTGCCTTTTGAACTAACTAAAGAGGGGAAGAAGAAAAGAGAAAGATTAGAAAACAAAAATTGATTGCATAAAACTAAATCTACCTTGTTCAACAGCATAACTACTCGGGAAAAGGCATATTAACAAAATTAATAGCTTTAAGAGTAGTAAACTATTAAAAGAGAAGATCCTCATTTTCAAATTTAATGATATTTTCGAGGTTCCAAATTTTCCCTCTTTCTATGGCAAGTAAATATTGAAGATTATCCAAAATGAAGATAGTATTATATTTCAAGGGAACCTATAAGAAAAATGTATTAGAAATTCAAAAAAACAAAAAAAAAAAAAAAAAAAAAAAAAAAAAAAAAAAAAAAAATGAAATATGAAAAAATGAATGAAAATCTTAGTTGATGGGCCTCAATTCATAATTCTAAAATCTTTTTCTAATGGAAATTAAACCAAAAAATTTTAATCAATTATTAATCAATAGAATGAATTAAATTTTCAGAGAGTGATTAATTAATCATCCAAATTCAAGTTTTCTCTTCTTTTATATTTGATTTCTCGGTCCTCTTTATCCTGAATTTCCGAACATCATCTTCTTCTCTTCTCTTCAAGAAAAAAAAAAAATCCTCAATAATGATCTTGTGATATCCCCTATTGCAAAACCAATTTTTTCCTCAGTCCCATAAACCTAAATAAATGAACAATAATTAACATCAATTAACAAGAATTAACAAAAATACTTTCAAAAAAATTCTTTCTTTAAACAAAATTACCTTCCATTACTTCGGCAATTCATAGCACCATCCAGAAAAAAAAAAAAAAAAAAAAAAAAAAAAAAGCCATTTTCCTCTAATAAGTAAAATCATCTCTTTCATCCATAAAAAATATACCAATCTGTAGAGGAATAACAGGAGAATTTGAATATGTGAGTCTGAGAAGTGAGAAGATGAATAGGTAGGTTTGTTGGTTGATGCAAAAAAAAAGAGTTCAATGGGAGAGAGTTGCAGGAAAGAAGGAAGGGAAAAGTCAATTATCATCCCCGAATTAGGAAGTATTTGGAAAAAAAAAATGGCCAAAAAAAAAAAAAAAAAAAATGATTCTGCGTTTTGGTTTTTCTTTTGCTTTGCAACTAAACTTGACTTTGAGTTTGGGATCTATTGAGAAGTTGATTCATATCTCAATTTGATTCAGAAAGAGATCTCTTTTTGAATTTGAGACTTGATTCAGAAAGAGATCTCAACATTGAGTTTCTGATTTTTATTGAATTCAATTCATTTGAAATTGAGTTTTTCAACTCAAATCATTATTTTGGTTGAAACTTTGGATTGAGATTTTGAGTGTAAAAGAATTCATTTAAGGCCCTTGAAATCTATTGAGATTTGATTCATACATCTCATTCTACATTGAATTTCTCTTAAAGTTGTATTTTTGAGATTCAGTTGAATTTATTTGAGTTGAATGGAATTGAGATTTTAATACTCTTGTAATGAGGATTGAACAAGTTGATTTGATGTTCTCACTTTTCAATTATAATCTATTATAAATTTCGATTAATTAATTTCTTTTTTTTTAGGTTCATTGGAGGATTATCTTTCTGCTTTCTTTTTTATCATGGATATTAGATTTTCATTTCTTTTGAAATATCCCCTACTAAATTTCTTCTGTCATCTAATTTCTTTGCTTTACTATTTTCAAAAGATTCTTTATAGATAAGAAGATTTTTTCAATTTTCATTTCCGTTTCAACAAGAAAAACCTTGCTTACTTCAAAGAAAATGGTAACTTTTCCTTCTTCTTTTTGTTTATAATGTTGGAACTATAATAATTAATTATTTCTGTAGTCAAAGAAGAAAGGATTAAGTATTGATGAAAAGAAACAAAGGACTTATGAATTCTTTTATGAAAAACAAGATTTTTTCAATATGAAGGAACTTGAGAAGTTGATCCCAAAAGAAAAAGGTGTTGGTAAAGCATAATAATTTATTTATGTTCCCTTCTCTCTTTGTTGTGTTGAATTCTCATACTTGAAATTCAAAGTTTCTCAATCTGTGAGAGAAGTTGTTCAATCCTTAGTTGATGAAAGATTAGTTGATACTGAAAAAATTGGTTCTTCTGTATATTATTGGGCATTCCCAAGCAAAGCTGCTCATTCTGTTAATTTTCTTTCTTTTTTTTTGACATTTCTTCCTTTCTTTTTTTCTTTTTCAAAAATTAAATAATAAAATAGAAAAAGATGAAACTTGAAGAATTAAAAGAAGGATTAACACTTGAAAAAAAGAAAGCGAAAGAACTTGAAGGATCAATTGAAGCCGAAAAAAAAGCTAGAATTGATACAGAAGAAAGGAGACAAATGTTAACCTTGCTAACAGATGCTGAAAAGTTAGCTCAAGAAACTTCAAAAGAACTTGCTCAATACAAAGATAAAGATCCTGAAATCATAAATCGCAGAAGTTTTTTTCATTTTTTTTTTTTTGCAAATTGAATTATTCACAAAAAAAAAATAAATTAAATAAAAACAGAAAGAGCTGCAGAAGAAGCTCTGGAACATGCAAATAGATGGACAGGTTATTTAATACCTAAACTTAAAAAAAAAAAACCCAACATTTGAATCCTTGAATTAGATAATATTTTTATTCTACAACAATATTGTTCTTCAAAATTTGGAATTTCTTCAGCTGACTTTTATGCTCAATTTAATCTTCCTGAAGACTTTGATTATCCCTCTTAAAGTGTTTAGTGTTCCATTTTCTTTTTCTTTTCATTTCATTTCATTTTTCATTTTGTTTTTTTTTAAAAAATAAAAAATAAATAAGCAAATCAAAAATAAAGATTCTGTCATTTAAATTTTATTCTTTTTTTTTCTGCTTTTTTCTTTTTTCCTTTGTCCTTCAGTTTGAAAAAATGTCGAGAAAATTATTTGAAATATTTAAAATTTGAAACAAGACCCATTATTCAAAAAATTCTTCGACAATAACAAGAGCATTTGGACAAACCCCAGCATCATATAAAGTTTGAGATTTATCATTAAAAACTTTCTTGGGATATGACTTGCAGACAACAAATGATTTACAATTAATATCTTGTGTTTCAATATAATCATAGAGAGTCTACAACAATTTCAAAAAAAAAAAAAAAAATTAAAAAAAAAAATTTGATGACTATGAGAAAAAAAAAGTACTTTGATTGTGTCTGTTTCTCTAAATCTTCTTTGAACTTTTGAGGAATTAGGTAATCTGAAAATAATTAAAGTTGTCATTTCTTCATCTGGATTTGGTTCTTGACCAAGTTGTTTTCTCTTTTGTTCTCTGAGATGTGCTTGGCGCTATTTTATTTTATTTTATTTTATTTTATTTTATTTTATTTTATTTTATTTTGAATTGTTGTCATAAGAATTATTTGAAAGAAGGTTAAATGAGAAAAAAAGATTGATTACTTCTTCTTCCATTTTCTCTTCCATTTCTAACCGTTTTTGTTCTTCAATTTGTCTTTCTTGTTTCATTCTTTCTTCTTCAGCTCTTCTTTCTTTTTCTTCATCTTCTCGAAGAGATTGTTGAAATTCTTCTTGTTGTTGTTGTCTCAATTCCCTTTCTCTCTCTCTATGTTCACTAATAAAATATTGATATTTAATTTGATTGAATTAAGAAAGGAAGAAAGGAAAAAAGGAAAAAAAAAAAAAAAAAAAATTCTACCGGTCAGCTTTGGCTGCTCGAACACTTGCACCATGGGTTTGAACGAGTTGGCCAAGTTTTGTTATAAGATCATTAACTGGAGTAATTCCATCAATTCTTGATAAAATTGTCATTTTAGATCCTTTTTGTCCAATCAAACAAAGGAAAGGGTAATAAGAAACTCCAAGGGTTTGACTTACTAAAAAATAAAAAAATTTTTTTGTTGAGTTTTCAAAACTTTACATAAGAAAAATAAGAAAAATAAGAAAAAAATAAGGAGAAACCATGGAAGGGTTCATTTTCATTGATATTTCCTCCCCAAAATATAAGATTGTTCTCATTTACAAATGCGATAAAATTTGGATTTGTTAACACTTGTCTGAATTTGTGAAAAAAAAAAATGTAGGTTTGAACAAAAAAAAAAAAAAAAAAAAAAATTCGAAATGAATACCTGCAAAATGATTCTGTATCTTGATGTTCATCACAATGAAGATATGCAAGTAAAAATTGAAAATTTTGTTGTGCTTCTCTTAATGCCTATTTATTTTTTTTCATTGTTTAAAGAACTGTTCATTGCCAATAATCAATAAAATAAAATCATAAAATAAATGAAAAAATAGAATTTTACATCAGTATATGAGCCTTGATAAAATGTTGGGTGAACTCGTCCAAAACTTTGCTCAAAATTTAATAAAAATCTAGCAGAAGATGCAGCAGGATCATTAATTCTTTCTGTTTTGTTTTTTATTATTATTCAAGTTTCATTTCAATGATTTTTTTTGGCAAGAAAGTAAAGTGCAAACCTCTTGCTCCAAATGAACTAAATATTGATAAGATTGTTCTCCCTTTTATTTTATTTTTTTGAAATTCTTGAAATAAAAAAATAGAAAAGTAATTTTACCTAATGACCAAAACCTTGTCCATCCCCAATTGACAATAAGACGAATTGGATAAGGTCCATAATTCATTATATTTTGCTATGTATGAAGCAAAAAATAAGAATGGAAACCAAAAAATAAATAAAAGTGAATAAAAAATAAATCAATAAAACTTACATCTTGTCTAAAAATGCAAAGAAAAAAAAAAGAAAGGGGAAAAAAAAAAAAATGTTTAGTTCGATTTAGTTTGAAATGGAAAAAAGTTAATAAAAAAAAACCTTTGAATTGAACTATAAACACGTGAAGAATTAGTTGTAGTTGGGCTTGAAGAAGAAGATGATGATGATGAAGATGCAGAAGGTTTTGATGAAGAAGATGACGATGAGGCAAAAGTTGGGTGATTTGATTGTCTTGAAGATGAAGAAGACGAAGAAGAAGAAGTATTATCAAAATCATTTCCCATCATTTGAAGAACAGTTGCAGTTGCAATCTTATAAAAAAATCAAGAGTTTGGAGTCATTCATTTGTTTTCTCAATTCAATTTATAATAAAAGAAACAATCCAAACAATAAATAAATAATGAATAATGAATAATGAAAAAATACCTCTAAATCCCAATTACAGTCTTCCAACACTCTTCTACATTCATCCAAATTATCATTTCCAGTCACTTGCTAAAATTTTTTGCAATGCATACATTATTTTTTTTTAGAAACAAAAAGAATAAATTTGAAACAAAAAAAAGCATAAAACAAACCTGGAGAAGAGCCAATTTCTCTGATTGCTCGTCCGCCATTTTTTTTTTCTGACGTCTTTTTTTTTTTTTCAAACAAACCAAGAAAAAATCTCTGAATCAGATTTTTTTTTTCACAAAAATAAAGAATCAAGAAGCAAGATATCACATCAATTCAAAGCTTTCAAAATCAAAAAAACAAAATTGATCCTTGAAATAATCCTTTTCTTTTCTTTTTTTTTTTTGAATCCTTCATTTCATTTTCAAACGAAAAACAAAAAATAAAAATAAAAATTCTTTCTCTTTGCGCACTTTTCGCGCTTTGTTGCTGTTCAAAAGATGGTTGTCTTTCAAGTGCTGCGATGTTGTGAAGACAATTGTAAAATGTTTCAAGTTCAACAAGTAAAGTTTTATTTTTTTTTAATTTTTATTTTGGAAAAAAAAAAACAAATAATAATAATAATAATTGAAGGTGAAAAAAGTCAATAAATGGCAATGTAAAGTTTGTGGGAAAAAACAGTCTTTGATTCGAGTTTGTTTCTTTTTTTATTTTTATGATTGCTTTCTTCTTCTTCTTCTTCTTTGATTTTGTCTAAAGAGAAAAAGTTAGGCTTATTTTGAATCTCCACAAGCTCAAGAATGTAGATCAGCAACTCAAAAATTGAATGAAAAGTATTTATCACAAAAAGTTCAACAACAACCAGGTTTTTCAACTCCTCAAATGCCATCAACTAATCTTCTAAACTTGGATGATGATTTTGAATCAATTTCTCAATTATCAAGGAATAAGAATAATAATAGGACAGATAAAATAGAACAAACAAAATCTCAACAATGGAATTTATTTTTAGATGAAAAGGAAAAGAATGATAGTGATGACGACTATATTCCTCAAGATCAAGTTCATTATTATGACCAAAAGAAAGGAAAAAGGAAAAGACAAGACAAAATCTCTAAAAATTCTTCAAATCAAGAACCGAAAAAAAAGATTGAATCTAATCACAATTCAGTCCCATCCATCCAATCCTCAGAAGATCGTCCTCCTCTAAACATCAAATCAAACTTACAATCAAATTCTCATTCAACAAATGATCAAAATTCTCGATATAAATTTACAACAAAAGATGATTTTCAAAACAAATTTGGATTTCAAAACCTATCAAAAAACAAACAAAATTTAAATGAGCCAATCTCCACACCTCAAATTACTTTATTAAAGACAAACTCGAATCCTGTACGGGACAGTAAAGAAACTATATCAGTACCAAAGAAAAGTTCAAAATGGGATTTATTTGAAGAAGAAAAAGAAGAGGAAGAGGAAGAGGAAAATCAAAATCAGGATGAGTTTATTTTTGATCAAAAAGTCAAAAATCAGAGAATTCAACTCAATAATTTACGTTATAATGATAGTCAAACTATTGAAGTAACTAATGAAAATGTACATGGAAATGGAGATGAAGATTTTAATGAAGATTTTAATGAAAATGATTGGAATGATGAAGAACTAAATAATCAATTTCAAAATCAAGACAATGAAACTTTTTCTAAAAGTGATGAAAATAATGAAACTTCAATTCCAACGTTTATCCACCCTAAAGATAAAGGAAATTTAAAAGAAGATTATGAATGTTTAGAAATTGAAGAAAATTTTGAGACGGATGAATATTAACATGTAATATAGAGTTTATCAATATATGAAAAAGTACTTAAATATTACCTTCTTAGATCAACTTTAGACAAATCTTTTGTGCATTCATTGTTGAAATCACAAGAAGAATTGAGCAAATCACAAAAGTAAACCCGTTATCATTTCCTCTTTTTCTTCTTCTTCACAAATCAAACAATTTCAAGTTTCACCAAGAAGAAAACTTTTCGTAATTCCAAAAGGAAATGATAACAGAACAGCTCTCAAATTTTGATTACTAGAGATAGACAAAAGATCAACAAAAGAAAGTGAAAAAGAAAAGATAAACTGAAGATAAAAAAAACACTTTTCCCGCCATTTTTTAACCTTTTTTTCTGATTTTTTTTTTTTTTTCTTTCCCCTGCTGACTGACTTCTGCTTTCTTCATCAATTATTCATTCTCTATTCATATCCTATTCACACAAATATACTCAATTCTATTTTCACTTAGACTCAAAATATTGATTGGTAATTCAAAACTGAAAAAATATTCTTTATTTTATTGAATAACAAGCTCACAATTCTTTTTTTTTATTTATTTTTCGACTGAAAAAAAAGCTTGGCCTTTATTACTTTTTTTTCTCTTTGTTCTAATTACAAAATTTGAACAATTTATAACTCCAATGTCAATTTTCAATTATTAGTTCTTGAATTAGGTTTACTTTTCAATTTGAATTATTTTGAATTTATAATTCTTTCAATTTTTTTTAAAAAAAATTTTGTGTCCCTGATAAATTTTTATTGAATTTGAGTGGGAATTTCCTATTTATTCAATTGAATAACCTTGAATATTAAAACAATGTTTATTAAATTTAGAAATAAAATAATAGGAGTTAAATTAGAATAAATTGGAATAAAGTTGAATTTATTTGTTGTGTATGCTGCTGAAGGGAATAAAGAATATCTATGGACTTTATGAATTACTTTTTCCCAAAGGTTCTTTTTTTTCTTTTTTCAATAATTGATTGCTTTTTTATTTTCAATAATTAAATTATTTAAATTTTACTTAATTATAGGCATCAAACGAAGATACAATGGCAGAAGTGTATGATATCTTTTTTTTTAGAAATTTCAATTAATGATATAGAATTGTAAAAAAAAAATTAATGATTATATTTCTGTTAATAATAGAACCACCAATAACAATACAGATAAAGATGTCCTTGCTGAATTTGATCCTCTAATTTCAAGTAAAAAAAAATTCAATTATTCAATATTTTACAAATTGATAGAATTCAAAAAGAAACAAAATCATAATCATAATTAAAAACAGCATCAGAAAACCCAACAAATCAGAATCCTAAAATGGATGACCATCATCAAGAACCACTTAATTCACAAAATAATATGAAAAAAACTAATGTGGAAGAATCAAATAATTTATCAAACACTCCAACAAAAAGTAAAACAATGGAAAATATTTCAGAATATGCATCAAAAGAATCCAAACCAGAAGATTCTGATGAAGAAGTTAAAAAACAAGAAACTAAATTTAGTTTTCCAAAATTCTTAGAAAAATGGAAAGCTCCAGAGGCTCTCCCTTTAAATTTATTAATTAAAAGGTTTAAATTTTATTTTTTTCTATAAAAACAAACCAACAAAAAAACTCAAATCCAAATTCAAAAAATAAAATAATTTTTTTTAGATTTATTAAAGAGTTTACCTCCAAAAATCTTTCTGTAACTAAACAAAGTAAAGCTGTTCAAGATTTTTTAGATGTAAATTATATTTTTTTAAAAATTGGATTATTTAAATTTTTGATTTATTTTTATTTTAAATCTTCATCATCCATTTTAATAGTTTATGGAAGAACAATTAGCAGAAAATCCACTTTGGAAAGATGCCTCAAATATTGAATTTGATCATGCAACTGAAGGAGTAGAAAAAACATTAATGAACAAACTTTATGAATGGTAACCCTTCAAATTTTAAACAAAATAATCAATTCATTTATTTCATCCTTTTTTCTTTTTTTTTTTTTTTTTTAAAAAAAAAGAACTTTTTC
>Ga0209960_1002640_pt1 | contig 17340 bp, 18 predicted proteins | sample ThiBiot_500_plan_2_FD_183947 | JGI IMG/M metagenome (GOLD analysis project Ga0209960, IMG submission 183947) | Wastewater bioreactor microbial communities from Cape Town, South Africa - Thiocy_expt_500_plan (SPAdes) | ecosystem: Engineered > Bioreactor > Thiocyanate-remediating >...
ATTCTCATCACGCTCTATTGGTATGTTCCAATATTATTGCAGGTTTAATAATGTCAGTTTGTGAATTGCTTGTGGATCTCCAGTTAAAGTTCGGCACATGATTTTCGGGCACATTTACTGATCATCTATGTCTAAAGATTATTTCGTAGGTATGAAGCAGTAACGGATGCGAGTATAAACGTTTATCCGTTCCTGAAAAGATCTCGCCTTGCGTTTTTCTTTTCAGCCATTGGATTCTTAGCTACGATGCTAGTAGTCAGTATATTAGGCCTAGTGTTAGACTTCAACATTACATTTCCATTGATTATTATCTATACTGGCGTCACGCTCATCTTCGTCATATTCTATGCCATTATTGTAGCGAAGATAACAAAAAAAGTGCGAGAGAATCAGGAAATACGGCCAACGGATAGCGCGGCTATAAAAGAGGTAAAAAAAAAAAATACTAAAAAATTATCTTGGTAATTATTTTTACAACGGTGCAAAATATATTGGCGTATAATACGTGCTAATACGAGATTACACAGCTTAATGTGAAGGTTGTTTTGAACGGAGTAACGCGGTTCTTAGCGCTAATTCCAGTACTTGTGTTTATTCCTGCAGCGGTGAATGACGTCCCGGTGCCCCACGTAATCGATTCAGCATTCATTTATGCATTCGTTATGCTCGATTCGTGGGCTAGAATATATTTATTCCGAGTTCCTAGTTTGCCCAAATCGAGCAACGCTAACGAAATTCAAGAGAACCCGTCGGATGCACCCCCAGCGCCGACTTCAACAATCGAGGATATAGTTGCTAGTGAAGCACGTGGATAGTCTGTCATATATGATTGAGTACGTTGCATATTTGTAATAGTAATAACAATAAAAATTTTATCAACGAGAAACAAATTTTTTGACCGAACACCACCCGTAAATTGTTACGAATAGTGAATGTAATTAATTTGTAGTATTAATAAAATTATATCTTCTTAAGGTTTTTGTCAGTTTCCCAAGATCAATGTGAGCCGAACACAAATTGTGACATGTGTCACATTGTCTGACGTCTGTGACTTGTCCGCCGAAGAACATTTTCTACAATTCTAAACTTCTTCTGGAACTAAATCGACCACAAATCCGTTGAAAAGGACAACGCGAATAATGGGGTCTCATTTTGTTCGCCTTGCAATTGTGTTTGTAACTGTCGGATTTCTTGCAAATCAATCATACGCAAGATTACTCATAGATGATCCGTTGGTTGGTAATTTCAGTATAGAAACGTCGCAGCTTTATTGGAAAGGTAAATACTTTTTCTATTACAAAAAAAATTCATCGGCCAGTAAAGCGTTCCATACTAATATTACATTCTAGACGATGATTTAAATAGTGTTTTCGATGATGTCGTCGCAATACTGGCTGCTTCTAACGCGTCCGATATTAACGGCAAAATTGTTTATCTTCCCAAAGGAAACTACTTGACATTTATCGCGTCAATACAAGAGCTACAGCAAAGGGGAGCCGTTGCAGTATTATACGGAAGTACCTCGCGTATGTATCCGAGACCCGAAACAATGTTGTGCAAAGTAGCTACATCCGTTGTGTACTACGCCGCGGTACACATTGAAAATTACTGAAGTTACTCTAATATACTAATTGAAATATTATAGTGACTCCTGGCCAAAGCGGATGCGGGTTAACTGGGAATCACCCAAGCGGACTAATCACTATTCCAATTGCAGAAATTACTATAAAGCAATTCCAACCAGTTCTCAATGCCATATCGAATGGTGCCATAGTTACTGCAACCCTCACTTCTGAAGGTTAGTTTATAGGCCCAAAATCTTATTGCAAGAATTTGAATACTTTATTGCAATGCCAAAACCGGCGGTGCTGCGATTTAAATTCTCAAGTTTTGCGCGTTGAAATAATAATTTATTAACGCTCTTGACGAAAACAGATTAAATTTCTATTTTCTTAACAAATGAAACTTGCCGACAATTTCCATAAAATTAAACACCAATAGTGGAAATTTACCCCTCGATTTAAAGTTATACTTTCATTCATGGTTACATTGTTTGTTATCTTTAATAATTCAGCTTTGTTATGCAAATATTTGGCGAAGTTGCGACCAGCCAAACTCACGACAACAAAGTCTGTTTCAGATTAGTAATAATTATTACATTAATATTTGTCGCCTTTTTTTTTTTTGTTTATTATTTCTTTCGCAAAGCATCTACAAGAAGAAAAAAATTTGATGGGTGAAATCTCGAAGGATAGTTTATTTATTTCCAAAATAGGAAGTCCTTGGATTTCCGCCATAGTCAACGTTGGCGTGATCGTTGTCTTTAGAGCATTATTGCCTGCGGCAGCTGTTGCGTTGGTTATCTACGCCCTCTTCAAGTTGATTTTGCACATCCGTCGCCAAGGTCACCAATTTAATGTTCCACAAGTCTCGTTGGCATTGGAAATTATTGCTAATCTACGTGAGTAGCAAGTTAACTAATATGGTGGACACCGAATTTCAGTTACTTAATTGAAAATCACATTCTTCTTAATTTGGTCATTGTCTATCGGATCTATTCCGAAGATATCTTGCAAAACAATAACGAATCGAAGTAAATATTAACATAACTTCTTTACAGTTCGATTGATTTACTTGCCTGTGGATCCTTTTGCCTGTTTTGGAGTGTATGGCCAAGCCTTTTCATTCGTTACTACGATTAGTTTTCCTTATGAAGTCGCGACTTTTATATTAATAACTTTCTATTGGTATGTAATTTGCACTCAATACTATCTTGCAATATTGAATTGGTTTTTTTGACACCTGTCAATTACTCCATTTCGTTGCAGGCGCAAATCGTTTTACTAACGAAGTATTTTTATTTTGTATCTAATATATATCGAATTTACAGGCACGAAGCTCTCACAAATGCTTCAGTAAAGGTCTATCCATTCTTGTCAAAATTCAAAGTGTTCTTCTTTATATTTATCATCGTATTCATTCTCGTGCTTCAAGTGGTCTTGATCTTGGGTTATTTTTTTGTCTTCAGCGTGACGACACCTATCATCATAATATATGTGATTGTCTCGGTAGCGTTCTTGGTGTTCTACATTATCACTGTAGTTAAAGTTAGAAAGCAAGTCAAACGCGCAAATAATATGCGACAGGGCAGAAAAATGAAACTTCGAACAGTAAGTTTACCAAAAATGGAAATATTTGAATACATTTTTGGTGATGATCAACGATTAATTTGCAGATTAACAAGAAGATTATACTTAATGGAACCACAAGAATAGTCTCACTGATCCCAGTCATTATTTATATTGCTCCTGAAATATCATCTGTCCCAATTCCACACGTTACAGCCTCAGCCTTCATTTACGCACTAATTATGGCTGATTCGTGGGCGAGAATTTATTTGTTCAAAGTTCCGAGCAACAAAAACTCGTCAGCTTCGAACAAATCTGCTAATTCAGGTCATTCTATGAATTCAACCGCGACTGCTGCAAATCCTGCTACTACAAATGACGGATCAATGAATAGTAGTGTGGCGTAGTCGTTATATTACAGTTCTTGTATCAATATTGGCAAGTGTATAGTAGATTTTAAATAAATACAATCTAAAGTCGAAGGTGAGTGGTACTTTACAAAACTTACTTCATTTTAGGGAAATTTTGGACCCCTCCGCAATTAAATCATCGAATAAACTTCCTAATATTATTTTATAATATTGGGTGACTGTTCACTGATCAGCCGCAAAAAATCTTTTTGAACCTACTCAATCCGACTCACGATCTTCGTTGATATATTCATTTTTTCTCTTTGATTTTGATTACAGAAGGTATTTATGAGAATTATTCTCGGCTTCAAGAAGAAAGGTCAGCCGAAGATCTTCGCTAAAAAAAAAAGACAACACATGACAGGATGGAGGAACATGCTAGCGACCTTGAGTCACAAGAGTTATTGTCTGTTCATATTCCGTTCACATTAGACGATGAAACGGCTGACAAACAGAGATTCACTTCAGTGCCTACTTTATGGGCTATTATTTTAGAATTCATTATTTTGGTAATTTTTCTCGTTATTATGAATATAATACACGTGTATTAATTTAATTTAATTTATTTTAGACTGGATATAATATTTATTTATTTTTGGATGTCGACAGCCTCACTTCCATTGGCACAAAATTTTCACCATTCGTGTTCAGAAGCATATTGCATGTGTTTGCTTATTTTATTATAATGTTGTTGAATTCAGCGTACATCAACTTCTTTCACCGGCGAGTGAGATTAGCCGGTTATCTTCAATTTTATCGCCGTTCCCATAGTCTCATTCAAATACCAACTTATATTTGGTCTGTTGGTACGTGCAAACATCTATATGACATTATTCATTTTGTTTGTTTGAAAAATAACGCGGCAGATCCGATCCGTAAACTTAGTTTAAAATTATTCTAATCTAATATTATATAGGCAATGCTATAGTAGTGCTTATTGCTACAACTTGGCCTGCAGATCAAGGTGACGAGCATTTCTCCGCATTAGTTGCCCTGCAAGTGCTCGTGACGGTCGAGAATACTATTACGTTACCTTGCTATATTATGTATACTTGTAAGCACACTAATTTGATAATATACAATGCACAATCATAACTGTTTGGTTGCAGATCAAGTGGTTAGACATAACGGATTGCGAAAGCCACCAGATGTGACTGAATCTTTGTTTACTTCGCATAAAAATTTCAACGATATTAATGCGGATGAAAATGAGTGCGTATTTGTTGGTATTAAGTGACGGGGACTAAGTTTCATCGCGTTCTTAGGTTTGAAGAGGATGCGGACTCGGATTTGATGAGCAAACAAGGAGAGTATATTAGATACTTAGAAGAACAAAAACACAATTTATCAAAACAGATATTGGAGTTGACGCAGGAACTCGAGACCGCAAACGAGCACATCCAAAGTACGATCCAGACAATGCCCACGGAAGAGGTGCAGAAAAGAAATACTAGCGTAACGTTTATTATATAGCTACAGAATTCACTAATGGTAACGTCTTATAGGGTGCGATTGAAAAATTAATCTTAGCCAAAGACCACGAGATTAAATCGTTAGTGGCGCAGTTGTATCAAAAAGATCAAATTATAGACGAACTCCAAGCCAACACGAACGTCGTACAAATTGCGCCGGACGAGCCTGAAGTCGTGGCGATGATTGAACGGTTGCGCGAGGAGAATAGAAGGTTGAAAGTGCAGCTAGAAATGGAGCGGCAAAAGAGTTTAGCTTTGACGAGACAAGGTCAATTTTAACCTCCGTGTAAATTAATCTACAACACAATAAATAAAAATCTCAGACCAAATCTCTGTGGGCAATATGTGAGTCATTGATCTTTAGTTCTCCTCTTGTGTTGCAATAGAGGATAAATTTTTGGGTGTTTCCCGTGGATCACAAACAGGAATTCTGTTAATCTCCGGGTTGTTATCTCTTTTACAATATAAAATTTGATTTAAGACATTATTAATATGGTTTTATTTCATAATTAATACGCTATGCTACAACTCTAGTGGGTCCTACTATAATTCTTAATGTCCTATGGAATAAAAATGTCTTAATTAACCCACTATCTAAATCTAATATTCTTTGCTAGTCCCAACAAAGTCAGTCTCAATGAGCACAAAGTGATCTAAGAACGACACGGTTGGATTGACGAGCTGTGTGCCGCCAGTGATGGGCAACGGAAATCCGTTCGAAATTACGCTGTTAATAAGTGGAATAGCGATATTTTCAAACGTCCACGAGAACATTTTTTCAACCGTGTCGATGCCATTGACCGGGCCTACTGTAGAGTTCTACAAACAACGGTTATTTACGAATTATTTGGAGAGTTTTGTTTGGTAAATAAATATTTTTTTTTTGGTCCCCAGTTTACTTACACTCAACGCTAAACTGAAAGAGACAGCTGAAATAGATGGAACAATAACAGAGCTAGAATTTACTACCACCTATTGGCAAAATATTATCTGTTAAATATTCAAAAGTTTTACAGATCCATAGCATTTACAACGGAATTTTTTTTCCTCATCCATGTGACTTACTTTAATGATATTCTCAGTCTTGATAGAGAATGACAAGGCGTTGATCGGGGTATCGGGATTCGGCAAGACTTGAATATCTAGCTCACCAACAGCAAGCAAGTCGACTCCAGAAGATGAAATTGACACGACTGGCGCTGCCGTTACTGAGAGCGCAATTTGCATTGCGGCGTTGGGATACGTCTTGTATAGGCCAGGAATAATATCTAGACAGAGCACCGTTAAGCACTATGTTAAGTCATCGGGAATTAAAACATGACATTGTTGGATTAGTTGACAAATTAAAATGTTAACGGGACAATGTTCGGTGTCACGTGTCAAAGTGTCAAGAATACATGGTACGTACACTCCCAATCGGACGTATTCAATCCCATTGGGAATGCAGGCGGTAAGTTCTTTTGTGACAAGACGTAGTGCAGTTTTCCCGCCTGAAGGTACGCGTAACCCGCACTGCCAAACACGTACTCGGACAAGACTACCTAAATTAGCAACGTTGATTAAAAATGACATTGAAACCAACCGTTTTAACAGATATTATGCTACTTTTTATATTTCGTTAACAAAGTGAGTGAATTAAATTCTGGTACGCGATTCGAAATTTCGTCGGAAGTTCAGTACGTACTTGAATCATCTTAGACGGAGCAGGCGCATTGATAAGTGGTGGGGCTATGGGATATTCACTCGGATTATTAATGCTCAATATCTCGCATTTGATGTTGAATAATGCATAGTTCGCGCCGAACACCGACGGATCGGTGAACTCAAAATCGATCTCGACTTGGTGATTGAGGGGTCTAATTACTTGGAATTTGTTTTGCAAAAAATTTTCGGCTTGATTATTAATGGCTTGTGTCACCGCGTTTTGTATCGCTTTTTCTATCGAGTGCTTAATAGAGTTTTTAAAAATCTTCAAGAATATATTGTATAACCAACTAATAAATAATAATTAGTACATATTTCCAAATATGGAAATTCGAGATGCAAAAAAAAAGGGATATATAATTTAGTTTCCTAACCTTGCTCCGCCATGAAGTTTGATATCTGTCATATCGATATATGTTAGATTTATTATTTGAGCGTCGAAGATGGCTTACTGAAGCTGCCAATGTTGCAACCAGATGCTGTAACTGATACCGTTGGTCGATTGTTTGCCAGCCCAACAGCGACTGTAACAGCAATCTATAATATATGTTAATATTTAGCTGCATGAGAATATTCTAATAGAAACTACGTTTGTTTGTCCGACGCTGACATCCGCACTGCCGTGATCTTTAACGTGAGGCCAATGATCCTGAATTACAATGAAATGGTCATCAATAACATTTATACATAATAGTGCATACTTTTCTATAGCTCCAATCGGCGTGCACTGAGGCCTGAAGATCCGAGCTAAAATTTATGTTAATAACTTTGAATACTGTAACATCCTTAATGAATTAATCATGTCATATATTACTTTTGTCATATTTTGTATTATAAGTGCTTACATTGAAACTGTGAAGCCAACGCCAGGTGTTACAGAGATCGCGCTTTGTAACTGCACGCCGGTTAGCGAAATTGACGAAATATGGAGAGTAACTTTGCCAATAGGAGTGCCTGTTAATAGGTAGTATTAGATCCATTAATCTTGCGGGTGAGATGATTGGATTATTTGGTGGTGGCAATATTATTTTATAAAAAAAAAAATAATTACCTTCGTCCTCTTGTATATCAGGGATCTTAATATTATTTAATTGTTGATTGATTATCGGTGTAATAATATCGTGGACTTCGTTTAAGCCGCTTTGCGAAATTGCGACGCTGCAGCCCTGCTCCCAGTTAATTATTCCGATATAAATACGTATTGTATAGTAATATTCTGTAAAAGATTGATTCTTACTGGTGTAGCAATAGCGTGGGCGAGCAATGACAGTATTATGAACTCGCGCAACATTATGCGCTTGTTGTTTTATGTTACACTAACAAAAAAATTACTATGGATGCTCTAGATTGCTTTTTTAAAACGGGCGTAAAACAAGTCAGGGTTGGAAATTTTTGTTGATCGGTTGAATAATCTCAATTAAAAGTACTGCTCATTTTATTGTACATTTTATTTACAGTATCGTGTTGGTTAAAACAATTGTTTTTGTTTCTTTAACTCGATCCGCTTCCAGTCGGATAAATTTTCAAACTCTTCTTTGGACATGCCAAATATGTGATCGAATTCTTCATCAGTCATGTATAACTTTTAAATAAATTATTAGGAATATTACTTAAATTACATTTTGCGTACTTCAAGCTTGGATTTGTCGCAATATTCTGGCGGATTTTTTATTAATTCTTCGTAACTGTATTTTTTCTTAATTAGCTCAAGAACTTCTTCCATTGGTCTAATACTCGCAGAAAACGACTTCAAAATTTTGTAAGTGACTTCCGAATTGGGAAAAAAATTTTGCAGATTACCTGCGGATTTACATTTTTGGGGTATTCCCAGCCAAAAATATGTGCGGTGAATTCTATCGGTTCTTGACCGGATTTGACTATATTAATAGGATCGCCTAGTCTCTCACCCATTGGATGCTTATCAACATAATCCTATTATTTAATCGCGAATTAGTTCGATGTAACTGTTTCCTTTTTTTTTTAGCTAAAACTTTCGTACCAAAAGTGTTTCAAGCGTTAATTGCTGCAAAGCTGGCACAGAATTCTTTCCGAACCAGACCCATATGGTATCTTTGCAGTCTAGTATAAACACATCGCGGTCAACCAGGTCATCTTGTGTGAAATCAAAAATTTCTTCTATCTTAAGGCTAGGGTGAGAAGTAGTTTCATGAAATATATTGACATAATTATTATACCTTAAATTGGCCTGTTAATATTTGTGCTTGATAAAGTATTGGCCACGGCTCTTCATCCGAAACCTGCCAACGGACGCGTTAATAAAAAATCACCAAATTTAGAAATGCTGACCTCTGAATACAACCAAGGGTAAGTTTCGCCGTACATTTTGTCACCGATGGCCGTTAGTCCTAAAAGATTAATGAAATCATCGTTCAATTGATCCGAAGTGAATTCAATCAGCTCCGTGTCCTTGCACCACGATATTTTTTCTTCATTAAATGAAATTTCCATGTAAGGACTGTGCATAAAGTACGTTTTAAGCGGCGTCGTCAACAACAGACTCTCATTCACGTTCACATTGCGTAGTCTAGGTTCTACTTCCAACAATGTTCCTAATTCGAATGAACCTTTCAGCTGGTATAATTTCGTTTTGTTCAAATAATTCTCATCGGCGTTGTATTTGCCCTTGTGTATGATTATCAAGCCTCCAAATATCTTTAAGAAATGTGACGGTTCTTTTCCTTGACCAACACGAACCTGAATTACCGTTAGTAGTGATATGAGATCAACCAAAGCAAATAAACTATTTTTTACTTGTTTGGCTTCACCTCCAAGTTTGTCATCCAGATCGATCGTTAATACTGCGGAAAATCCTTTGTCCATCTATATTATTCGTTAGATTATAATAGTACAAACTTGCACAAAAAGAGCCAAGTGTTCGGTTTAGTGACAGGTGTCAAAATGTCAAAGAGAAACTTACGATAGTGCTGTTGCGGCCTTGCCAAAAATAGATCATCTTATGCTCTGTGTTCTTAACCACATAAGTGTACAATACTAAATAACTCTCGCCGCTGAAGAAATGACCGTGATCTTTCTTCGCCAGCGGAACTTTCTCGTTATTTTCACCTCGTCGAACAATCCACATCAAAATTTTTCCGCTTCCGTCATCCGCTACAACTTCCTTTGGCTTCTGCAGTCTATTAAATAATTTGTTCACGTCGAATTTAATCAGCGGAGCTCGTTTTTTAGGCGCTGGGATTGGCGCGGGTCCTGTAGCAATAGGTAGGCGACCTCCCCAATTGGCAAACTTGACTTTGAAGCTAACGGGCTCTGGTACACCTGAAACTAATTTTTCCACTTTGACCCACTTTAGCTTTTTCTTGGCCAACAACGTCTTTAAATAGAATTAAATTTCAATTCCAAAAATGGATTCCATACTTTTGCGTGTTCGGCGGCCTTCTTTCGTACGTCGTCCGAAGTGTTCTTTCCCATCCAGCAATACACTACAAGACGTCAGATTTATAATAATAAAAATTACCAAAAAAGGGAAAAAAAAAAAAGTACCTTCGTTTGGGCAATCCATTACGAAGCAGAACAAATCATTCAATACTTCTTTCACGAATTTATCTCCGTCAATACGTTCAATTTGATCTTTGATTCTGAATTAATAACGGGATTATTGAACCGCAATGTTTAAATATCAATATTTGCACAGTAGTACCGGAATAAATGAATGGCAGGTTTAACGTCTTTCTTTTCATCATGCGCCGGAATTTCTCCGCTTGGACTCAAATAATTCCAAAATTCATCTTCTATTTCTTCTTTACACTCCCCTAATATGTTATACTTCAGTAAATAAGTACGTTTTAACTTCCGTGGTACTCACCGATAGTGAATGTCTGAGATCTACCCATGTTATCTTCGTCTTTCAAGCGCTTCGCAAAGTCAACTAAAGTAGTGTATATTTCAATTATAAAGAATTAAATATGATTGTTTTTACTAACCTGCAAAAGCCTTTTCCATGCGGTTAGCTTCGGGTCCGAACCAAACAAATATTTTTTCTTTCGTATCCAAAACGAAGGCGCAGCTCACATGCAAAGACTGAAATTTGAGCTCGACTCTTTCGGGTATGAGGACCTTTCGGCCTTGAATTTTATATAACGAAAAAGTCGCCAATTTTTCTTTGCTTGTTGGAGTTGCAACACGCCGCTTTCAAGCAAAAGTCAGAATTTCCTATTTTGGAAACTTCCACGTAAATAACACGTTATTACCAGCTGAACCATTCGCTTATGTGGCGTCGAAGGCGCGCTGGTATTTTTGTTTTGTTGCGCATGTTGTTCCAAAGACTTCATTCCCTAATAAGGAAATTCAGTTACAAATCTAGCAGCTGAAGCATACTTGAATGGGATTAACCGTCGGCTTTCTTCTATTTTGAGCGCCAGTCGGTTTGCGCGCGGTGGTTAGACCTGGTTTCGGAATAACTCCTTGCACTGCCGTGGCAGCCGCACCACTGGCTTTTGTACCTAGTTTTCCCGCTACTCCAGAGCCCTTTTTAGCACTAGGTTTTGCAGGGCTATTTTTAGCTCCTTTTGCTGGCGCAGCTGATTTCGTTTGCTTATTCGTGACAGTAGCTGTCTTTTTTGCCGCAGCTTTAACAGCCGTTGCTTTACTTCCTTTTGCAGGGGCAGCCTTGGCAGTCGGTTTAACATTGGTGTTATTAGTGCCTTTTTCACCCTTCTTCGCACTAGATTTAGGGGCTGGGGTCTTGACAGAGGTACTCATGGCCTTTTCAGTCTTTGCTGGCGCAGACTTTGCCTCTTTAGGCTTAGCAACGCTCGCACTTGCTGGTTTGGTAGACGTTGTCTTCGTCGTTGTCGTAACAGGTGCTTTGACGATACCAGGTTTAGGAACAGCTTTGGTACTAGTGGTCGGCACTGCAACGGCCGTAATCTTGGGTTTGGCCGCAGAACTAATGGAAGTTTCCGTCTTAACTGCTTTGGTTGTTTTGTTTGGTGCTGGGAGAGAAGTTGTTCCAGGTGTTTTTGGTTTTTCGGCCTTACTGACAGGCTCGGATTTCTTGGCTGTAGCGGCCTTGATCTCTTTCGGATTTGTTGCTTTAGAAGTCATTTTTGTTGTCGTAGTGGCACTCGCTCCCGAATTCTTTGGTTTTTCTATATTTGACACTGCCGATGCTGCTGTAGTGGTAGAAGTAATTGGTCTCGGAGTTTTTGGCTTGATAGCTTTGGGGTCAACTTTCGTTGAAGGCTCTTTTGACTTAGCCGTAGATTTTGGCTTCACGGCGTCTATTTTTGATATTTTTGCATCCGATTTTGGCGCGGTTAATTTCTTAGCGGAAGGTGCAGTTTTAGTCCCCGCTGATTTCTTCGAACTCGTCGTTGCTACCGTGCGTGGTGAAGGTGCGCTTGCCTTTGATTTTTCTTTTGATTTTGCAGCAACTGATGTAGCTTTCGTAGTTGAAATTTTCGGAATTCCCGAGATCTTCGGCTTAGATAATTTTGACGTTGCAGGTGCAGAAGCAATAACGATCTAAAAAAGCAAAATGAATTTAGTTATAAACTTGTGGGTAAAGAAATTACGTCAGTCTCCTCGGCAGTTGATTCTTCATTGTCGATGATATTGTGATTTTGTACGGTCAGTTCGTCGAGCTTATTCTCCTCATGATTTTTTTCATCAACCCCGAAGTTCGTTAAATCTACAAGGCTTTCTGCGTGATTTTCTTCGAACTGCTCATTGTTTTCTACTAACGATATTTCATTAGTCTCCAATAGCACGTTATCTTCAGGAAGCACCGAATCTTTGCGCGGCAAAGCTACTGGGTTTGCACGACCAGTCATTTCTCCATAAGTGTTACGATCCGCGCCGTTGTTCGCTTCGTCGTGTTGCGCAGCAATGTCGTGGATGTTTTCATTGAGATGAGGTGATTCTTTTCCATCATCTATATCATGTGCCTTTATGTCGTCTTCGTGCAAATGCTCGTGAATCTCTGATTGGACAGACACTTCAACTGGCCTGCCAGTACTTGTTGGATTAACATTATTTTCGTGGAGGTTTGACTCGTGATATTCTTCTGTTACATCTCCGGTATCTTCTTCGTGATAGTACTCAGTTTGTTCGCCATGTACTTTTGTGTCGTTGTTTCCTAAATGCTCTGAGGTAGGTGGGTTATGCGCTTCATGATAGCTTTTAACTTGCTCAGTGACAGTTTCTTGTGCAGTTGATGCATTAATCTGATCCATGTTGCTTTCACTAACTTCAAGCTGTACGTTTGTGTTGTAGCTTCTATGTTCGGCCTGATTATCATGCGATCCATTCTTTAAATATTCATTGCGCTCATAATTTTCTTCTAGTTTATTATCAAGTGGTTGCTGTTGGTGAGCGTTGAATTCAGCATCATCTTCGACTTTGACAATTTTCGTCGGGGTTAAGTTTTTTTTCCACGGTTTATCAGCTGGGTAGACTGGCTTGGGTGTCAATAGTTCCGCAATACTCTTTTGCTTTGATTTTTCTACCAGCTCATCGCCGTTTGGGTTATAAAAGCTTGGACTGGACTCGTCATCCAAGATCTTTTCTTCGCCCAAACTAACCTCAACGTCCGACATACTCTAAATATTTAAAATATATTACCAAAATATTCTTTTTATTTAATTTACAGCATTTTCAATGGTGCTCACCCAATTAAATTTAAAATTTACGTTGTTTATCATTTCCATGCGAGCGAATATTTGTCTAAATTTATCGCAAATCAAAGTAAAGAGTGGTAATTTAATATCGTGCACTTACTGAAATCGATATTTAATAAACTCAACATTAATTTTATTAATAATGGCGCGATTTTAGTGAGACTAAACTTGAATTTCAAACGATACTTACATGTATGATAATAGATTGCAGTGTGGTGTCAAAATGTTCGCGGTTAGAATTTCAGTGCTATCTTTGTTTACACAAACCTTTTTTGCTATTGTTCAAAAGCTCATGAATGAAAGTTGTGTTATTCACCCAACTTGCTTAGCCAATGAACTACTTAAGATACTGGCACTACATTAACATTTATGATACAAAAACCTACAACAATTTAAAATTACAAAATTATGCTCTCAAGTGAATCCACCGCACTTCTCTTGCACAAAACTAACTAAACAACTATCCAACACTTCGTATTTCTTCGTACAAGGCACAGGATCGTTTTTGTGAATGTCAGCAAAGAAAGGATGTGCTAAAACTCGATCTGACGTTGGTCTGGCTTGCGGATCGAACTGCAAAATTGACGCGATCAAATCAATGCACTTGTCTTTGAGATCTTGTTCGTCATGAGTAAATATCAATGGCACAGGGTCCTTAGAAGGTTTAGCAATATGATTGGGCCAATTCTCAACTTGTGCACGCAAATTAGTGTTTTCCTTTTTAGGCCAATCGCCTCGAATAGGCAACTTATTTACGACAGTCAGATCCCTAAAACTGCTGTTAGTTTATGTATTTTATATAGTGAACACCTTGCGGGTAGTACCTTGGTCTGCATTCTTTAATTGTCAAAACGTCGTGCACCAACTGCTTCGCATTTTTGCTAAATAAAAGTACACGACCGCCGCGGATAACTTCAGCCATGGTAATGCCTATAAAAAGCGTTAATAGTAGATCAATAACATATTTAATACTACGCACCCATCGACCAAACATCGCACTTCTTCCAGTCCACATTTACAGCATTCAAGTCAATGTTCAGCTCATTCGTATTTTTACCGCGCTCCTGTCGTTTGTGAAGTGCGTGCTGTAACGCCGCCATCTCGGGAGCCATATATACGACGTTATAATCCAAATTAGGCAACGGAATCATTAATGATTTCTGACAAAAAATGTTAGATCTTGGATCCAAAATCTGGAGCAACGTACCTCCGCCTCGTCGCCTAAGAATGCATCATTAAGCGACCTAGCTTGAGCAAAGCTCGTTAATTTGGCCTTATAATAATTGCCAACAAGCTCAACCAAGATACTGGATGGTTTGATATCTCGATGAACGATATCGCCGCTAAATATTTAACTTAGAATGATAAAGCCAGAGTATAAAACATTGATATTACATTAATAATAATAAATAAGGCATTTGTGGCCGTGCATCAATTCGTAAGGGCCAATAAGATTTTTTGTGATACTTACCTGTGCAAGTAGAACAGGGCGCCGAACATTTGGTAGAAAATTGTTTGAATATGTTTCATTGAGAGCTGCGTGCTGGCACAAATGTATCCCAAATCGTGTGTTATAAAAGGTAATCTACACATAGCATTACAACTCTATTTCTATCGAGTACGACAAATATAGCACTTACATCTCATAGAAACAATTCGTTTCGCGCATGATGCCCAACGGTTTGATAATGTAGGGATGATCCAACGTAGTCAATATCATTGGCTCTCTGAAGCTGTAGAAGAACGAAGCATTACGACTCAATTCTTCTTTCGCGAATTCTTCTGCGTCTTTGCTGTTCTCAAGATTCTTTTGTGGCTCAGCAACGGCACCACGACTAAAGAACTTTGTAGGCGTGCTAGTGCTGGGAGGTGGTTTGTACGCCGGCAAGTCAAACCGCTTGGCAATGTACTGCGTGCTCGTTGCAAGTTCTTCGACACGCCAGATCGGACTTTGCCGCATTGTGCCTCGGCGTTCTAAGAATTTGTATTCATTTTTGTTCTTAATCAACGGACCTGAATGACCCCAAAGCCGTCTGAAAATATCACTGGGCGATGCAAATTTAGTGGCAATCTTGTAAATAGGATCTTTAACACTCTCCAAATAACTTGCATTCTTTTCGGAATCCAAAAGTTTTAATTTTCCCTAAGGAATTAACGTTAAGATCCAGGGGCTAATAATTTAGATTCGAATCTACTTACAAAAGAATTGCGTTTTTGAATTCGCAACTTGTCTTCCTTTTTTCTTAATTTGGCGAGTGTGTCTTCGAGCTCCGACGAGACTTCTACGAGCTGTTTTTTGAGTCCTTCTGATTTCTTCTTTGCTTTCTCCAGTTGCAATTGATATTCTTGCTGAAGCTTCTGTTGTTGCTTTTCTTTTTGCGTAATCGCTGCAAGTGCCTCATGTTGTCTGTCTTGTAACTCCAACTCTCGCTGAGCAAGTGTGTTCTTCTCTCGTTCAATAAGTGCATTTTGTTCTTGCAATTGTTTCAAAAGCCTGCGCGACTGTTCGCTGTCTTGTTGAGTCTCGCGCAGTGCCTTTTGCAATTGCTCTCCTCTGAATATTAATTAATATGGCAGTACAAATATCGTTTTTCTATCGATCTAACCTTTTCTTTTCTTGATCGAGAATGTTCGATTGATAGTGTAACCTGTTATTAGCGTCTGCGACTTCCAACTCTTTTTCTTGACGCAATTCTTCGAGTTCATGCTCAAACAACTGAAGTTCTTCGTTTTTTCGTTGTAGATCTCGTTCCACCTCCTCATTTCTTTTTTGAAGTTCTTAAAAGAGAAAGTTATTAACTCTTATTGTTATTATACAAATACTATTTAAAGCAGTTGTATAGATTGTTGAGGACGGTTGTAAAAACGAAATTTCTCTTTGGTACACGAGATGGATCTCGCGTCTGAAAGTACTTATATTACGCTTTATATTATTATAATAATTATAAAATACCTTCCAACTGAGCAATGACTTGATCTCGCTCCATTTCGCGCTCCCGAACTAATGCCCAAAGCTCTTCCATATTCTCGTTTTGCCTTTGTTGATATGGATCCACCTCCGCAGGTTGGATATGATAATTATTATTTATGGCGTTATTTATTTGGTCGACGCTATTATTATTATTTTCTTCATTCTTGCCTTGCTTCGCCTTCGTCTTTATAATGAAGTCTCGCAAAGTTTCGGCAAAATAATTTCGAGAATAGCCAGATAGGACTTGCCTGAAAAAGGATATTAATAAATTTAATATAGTTTTGCCAGAAATTTAATTGACGTTCAGCCTTGTTGATGACTCGATCGAATTTTATAATTTATTAGATTTATGCGAACAGCGATATGAGCGGAAAATTTGGTAATGTGTGAACTGTACATATGTTATAACAAGGGAACTTTTCAGCGAATTAATTTACTTCAAGCCAAAGTAAATCTGTAAAAATATTTTCACAGATTTCGCGAGCATACAACTAATAAATTAACAAATAAATTAGATGTTGTACATTACTTACTTGCACTGAGGACACTCAGCTGGGCGACCAAAGCTTTTTGCTCTTTGGAAGATGTCGCTTGCGCATTCTTCGCACAACGAATGACCTTTGTGATGTTACACCGTGAATCTGAGTGCCAATAATTCAGGGATAAATAAGCTTACCACAAGAATTTGCTCCTGCCTCTCCTTCAATATTGTTATTGGATTTGGCCTCCAAGACCACAATCCTTTTACCGTCGTCATTGAATTCTTCCATACAAATCATGCTAAATATAATTAATCTATGTTAGACATACATTCGAATATTCAGTTGAACCCTCGTTGAGTTGGATCCCATCTTACCACGAAAGCAATTCAGAGCCAATTGAACCATTCATGTCCATTTAAGTTACTGTACAAAAGAGCGTATATACAAAATATTATACAATACACATAAATATACAAAAAAATATAACAGAGGTGCGTTGTTCTCTTGATCGAGA
>Ga0209960_1002643_pt1 | contig 17321 bp, 15 predicted proteins | sample ThiBiot_500_plan_2_FD_183947 | JGI IMG/M metagenome (GOLD analysis project Ga0209960, IMG submission 183947) | Wastewater bioreactor microbial communities from Cape Town, South Africa - Thiocy_expt_500_plan (SPAdes) | ecosystem: Engineered > Bioreactor > Thiocyanate-remediating >...
TCACCAGAAGTCAAATCTCTCCATTTTCCAACAGGCAGATCAAGCTTGATATTCATTATACGGATTCTCTTTAGCTTTTTGACTTCGTAACCCAGGTATTCGCACATTCTGCGGATCTGGCGATTAAGCCCTTGTGTCAATACAATCCGGAAGTTCATGGTATCAATTTTCTCAACTTCACATTTTCTTGTAACGGTGTCAAGAATCGGAACACCATTTCTCATTTTTTCAAGAAATTTTTCCGTAATCGGCTTGTCAACTCTTACTAGGTATTCTTTCTCATGATTATTCTTAGCACGCAGGATTTTGTTGACTATATCGCCATCAGAAGTTAAAAGAATAAGTCCTTCACTTGGCTTATCCAAACGTCCAACCGGGAAAATCCTTTTGGGGTGACTGATGTAATCTATAATGTTGTTTTTCTCCCTTTTTACGTCCGTAGTACAAACGATTCCGACAGGTTTATTGAAAGCAATGTACACAAATTCTTCTTCAGTTTTTCTGATAGATTTTCCGTCGACAAAGATTTCGTCTTCATCAGAAACCTTTGTTCCCAGTTCCGGAATTTTTCCATTGATAGTAATGCGGCCTTCTTCCAAAAGCTTATCTGCGGCTCTTCTGGAACAATAGCCGACCTCGGATAAATATTTATTGATTCTTGTTTTTTCCAATTCTTACCAATATTTCAGCAAAGCTATGTTTTATTAAAATTGAATACAATAAAAAAAGCTCCACTTTTCAGTAGAGCTTATTAATCAATCAGAACTTAATTATTTTTTGATTACTTTCTTAGTATAAATTTTGTTATCAGCGTTTACTTTCAAAATATAGCTTCCTTTTGTAAGAGAAGAAATATTTACAGATTTAGTACCATCTTTCACGGACTTAACCAATTTACCTGCCGCATCATAAACTTCAACAGAAGTCACTTTGTTTTGAAGATCAAAATTAACGACATCTGCAGTTGGGTTTGGATATATAGTGAAAATGTCTTTTTTACCCGCTTCAGAAACCGCTAGTGTAGCGTCTTTAACTTGGATATTATCAACATTGAAATCGGAACCATAATTTTCTATAGATACATCTAAAAGAGAAAAATCTGTAGCACCCAATGTTGTTGAATAGATAACATCTCCATTAACATAATACTCAAGCGTATTATTTGCCTTATCGATTACTGCCTTGAAGCTATACCAAGTCGTAGCATCCCATTCCAGATCAGTCTCAACATAAGTTTCCTGGGCAGGGTCATAAACAACTACATTCCAGCTCTGATAGGTCAACCAGAAATCAGCAACTACATCGCCTTGCGCTGTGTATAATCCTACAGCATAATCAGAATCAAAACCATCAAAATAAACATCCGCAGAGATTTCAGTTTTACTATAACTTGGAATTGTCGTGTAAGCATTACTCCAATCTTCGCTGCCATCATCCTGAATATATAAAGAATTAACGCCGTCAGTTGCTCTGTTATTTGATACTTTAAAATAAGAAGTTGCAGCGTCCCAATCTTTCTGTCCATCAATATTACCATTGGTATAACCTTCGGAACTTTCGAAAGAAATTTTTGTTTGTGCATTGACAGAATAAAAAATTGCTGATGTAGCAAAAAAAGATAATAGAATTTTTTTCATATTATTTATTTAAATTAAACATTCGTTTTAAAAAAGGATGGCTAAAGTAGGACATCTTTATTAAATAAACAATAGAATTAAACAGTAATTTAAATTTTAACTTATTGTTAAGATTAGCATAATAATTCGATTTTCAATATAAAACGGTTGCTGTTTTAATGATTGTGAAATATGACTGTGGATTTAATAAAATAAAAAGATTTAATTATTAAAATGAAATTCATTTTCAAGATAATCTGAGATAGCATTCTCAACAGAATATTCTCCGATTTTGGTTCTTCTAAGTTGTGTGAGATAAGCACCAATGCCCAATTCCTGACCAATATCGTGCGCCAGACTTCTGATGTAAGTTCCTTTTGAGCAACCCACCGTAAAGGAAACGAATGGCAAATTGATTTCGATATTATTAATATAGTGAATGGTAGTTTTTCTGGATTTCATTTCAACTTCTTCACCTTTTCTAGCAAGGTCATAGGCGCGATTACCATCAATTTTTATCGCCGAAAAAACTGGCGGTTTTTGATCGATCTCTCCAACAAATTTTTCTAAGACCTGGTTAATCCGGTTTTCTGTAATATGAGAATAATCGGTTGGTAGGATTTCCGGTTTCTCTGTGTCATAAGATTCGGTTTGAACACCTATTTTGATCTCTGTCCAATATTCTTTTGGAGCGTTCTGAATCTCAGGAATTTTCTTTGTGAATTTACCAGTGCAAACAATCAAAAGTCCTGTGGCTTTTGGATCTAAAGTCCCTGCGTGTCCAATTTTGAATTTTTTCGGTAATTCTTTGAATTCTCTTTTGAGTTTATATTTCATCTTATTGACAGCCTGGAAACTAGTCCAATCCAAAGGTTTGTCTAGTAAAAATATATGCCCGGATTGTAATTGTTCTGCTGTCATTCTAAATATAAGAGGTTTTGAATTTTATGCTCGCTTTTTTAAGCAAAGGAAGCTGCCGGAATAATTTTATTTAAAGAAATAAAAATAGATCAACAAAGCCACACCAACAAAAATACGGTACCAACCCCAGGGTCTGAAACCATATTTATTAAGCAACGCGATAAAGGATTTGATAGCAATCCAAGCAACAACAAATGCCACTAGATTTCCAATTACAAAAATCAAAATATGATCCTGTGAAGCCATGATCATTTCGTAGCCTTTTTGCGGATTTGATGTTTCTTTTCCCCATGTTTTCACAAAAACGGAATAAACCGTGACTGCCAACATGGTTGGAACTGCCAGAAAAAATGAAAATTCGGCAGCTGCTTTTCTTGATAATCCCTGCGCCATTCCTCCGATGATAGAAGCTGCACTTCTGCTTGTTCCCGGCATCATTGCCAGACATTGCCAGAAGCCAATTGTTACTGCTTTTTTAATGGTAATTTCCTTTTCATCGTGAACTACCGGATTCTTGAACCAATTATCAGCAAATAACAAAACAATTCCACCTAGAACTAATACAGATGAGATGGCAATCTGATTTCCAAGAACGGCTTCGATTTTATCATCTAAGAAAAATCCTATAATCAAGGCTGGTAAAACTGCAAACGCCAATTTATAATAAAACTGAAGATTGCTAAAGTCAAAGAACTTTTTCCAATAGGCAACCACTACGGAAAGTATTGCCCCAAACTGAATGGATACCTGAAACATCTTTAGAAACTCGGTTTCTTCCAGTCCCATAAGACTTGCTGCAAATCCCATGTGAGCAGTGGAAGATATAGGTAAATACTCTGTAAGACCTTCTATTATAGCGATGATGATCGCTTTTACTAAATCCATAGTTTTGTAGTTTATTAAAAAAAACTTTGTCTCAGTTTGACCAAGACAAAGTTGTTATTGTATTTCTTATTTAGCGTTTAATCTTTGTTTCTTTTCAGTATAGCAAAAATCTGGATTACAAATCCGGCAATGACCATAAGCGGGGCTAATCTGATTCTGCGGAACGAAAAAATATCCTCATTCCAATAACTGGGGTCAAATTTACCATCGGGAGTTGTATTGGCATCTGCACCCATCATTAGTACAAATCCTAATAGAATAAGGCCTAGTCCAATAAGCATTAGTTTGAAATTCTTTTTCCCGAAGTAGAATGATTTTCTTTCAACAGATTCTTCAGATTTCCCAAACTGATCTGCAGAATATTTATTTTTTGCCTTCTTTGCCATTGTTATGAGTAATATAAGTCATCTACGTTGCTTCGTAAGAATCTCCAGGTTGCAAAGATAGTACTTGCAACGGTTATAATAATACCTACCAGTAAAATTATAAACAACAATATCACATATTGATCTGTGTCCTGAACAAAAGGTGTCCCTATCTGGCTTGTAAAATAATACCAAACGCCACCCAAAGCCAAAATCCCGATGAATGCTCCAATCAGTCCCAAAACCAATGCTTCTCTGATAAATGGCATGAGAATGAATCTTCTTTTCGCACCTACCAATTGCATTGTTTTGATAATGAATCTCTTAGAGAAAATCTTCAATCTTATCGAGTTGTTAATCAAAACCATTGCAACAATCAAAAATAAAATCGAGAATGCTAAAATCCAGGTTAGAATTCTGTTCAGATTATTATAAACATCAATGGTTAATTGATTATCATTAACAACATCTTTAACACCATCAATCGCTTTTAGTTGATTAACGACACCATCTATTTTTGCAGGATCTACAAATTCCGGTTTAAGTGTAACTTCTACAGATGCCGGGAAAATATCTTCTTCAAAAAGTGCATCAGAATCGATCCCCAATTGTTTTTTTGCTAATACAGAAGCCTGTTGTTTGGAAATATATTGTGCTTGCTTTACGTAATTCTGCTGTTTGATTTTTGTGAAAGTTTCTTCCTGGAATTTCAGAGTCTTTGCAGAATCTCTCGGATCAAGATACTCATCAAAGTAAGCTTCTACTACAAGTTGCTCTTTGATATAATCCGAATATTTCTGAGCATTAATCAATATTAATCCAAATAATCCTACAAGGAATAAAACCAGTGAAATACTGATGACTACAGTAATATTACTGGATCTCAATCTGCTTTTATTAAAATCGTCAACGGTCTTTGGCATCAAAAAAATTTTTGCTAAAATAGAAATTTTCGCTTAAAAAGCCTTGTTAGTCACTGTTAATAAAATCATAAAACATAATCTGTTTTTTCGTATTTTCTGAGTTATGGTAATTTTAAAAATTTCAAAATCGGCATTTTTATTGTAAAGGTCAATATCAAATATCAGTTTATGAAACTCACACGCCAAGCGTCCGGAAAAAATTTTGTCTATATTGATAAAAACAAGGAAAAATTAAAAGATCCAGAAAAAATCGATTACATCAAATCTCTTGTGATTCCACCGGCTTGGACCAATGTTGAAATAACGACAAATAAACGGGCGAAGATCCTTGCAGTTGGGCGCGATCAGAAAGGTCGTAAACAATATATATATAACCCAAGATTCCGTGCGAAAAAAGATGCTGACAAATTTGACAGAATCCTTCATTTTGCAGAAAATCTTGAACACATGAGGCGTGTGACCGGTCAGCATCTTAGAAAGAAAAAGATGAGCCGGGAAAAAGTTCTGGCAGCAATGGTAAGGCTTTTAGATTCAGCTTATTTTCGTCCTGGCAGCCCAAAGTACACCCAGCAAAACAAAAGTTACGGATTGACAACCATCCGAAAAAAGCATCTCAATATTGAAGGTGATGAAATGATTTTTTCCTACAAAGGAAAATCAGGAAAATTTCAGGAAAAACATATTATCAATTCGAAATTGACAAAAGTAATTTCTGATTTAGAGGATCTGCCGGGTTATCGGCTTTTCAAATATTATGATAAGGATAATAATCTGATTACGGTTGAAAGTCAGGATCTTAATCAATACATCAAAGAGATCATGGGTGAAGAATTTTCTGCAAAAGATTTCAGAACATGGGCAGGAACGATGATTGCGGCTGGAATCCTGGATGAATTGGGAATATGCGAAAAGCAGCAACAAAAAGAACTTAAAAAGAGAATCCGTAATGCAATTGTTGCCGTTTCTGAAAAATTAGGCAACACACCTTCCGTTGCGAGAGATTCTTACATTGATCCACGGATTTTTGAACATTATAAAAACGGACATACCATACAGTATTTTAAAAAAGAAATTAAAAAACTTTTGCGGAAAAATGAAAATCTTTCCGAAACCGAAGTTGGGGTTTTGTATATGCTGAAGTCTAAATTGCGTTAATTCAGACTCTTGAAAACTTCTCCTATTTTATTGATTAAATCAGTGGGTAGCATGGATTCTCTTGAGAATTCTTCAGCAGCAAAATCTCCTGCTTTTCCGTGAAGCCAAACGCTAAAAATGCTGGCTTCTTTGATCTCATATTTTTGAGAAATCAATGATGTAATTATTCCTGTCAAAACATCGCCGCTTCCGCCTTTCGCCATTCCGGAATTACCTGTAATATTATAATACACTTTTTTATCAGGCGTGATAATCGCAGTGTGATGATCTTTCAGTACGATAAAGATTTGTGATTCTTCTGCCTTTTCTTTTGCCAGTTCAATTCGGTCAAAAGAGTTTTCCGTTTTACCAAACAATCTTTCGAATTCCAAAGGATGCGGGGTAATTACAGAATGTTTTGGGATTAAATTTAAATTTTGATTTTCTGCTAAAATATTTAAAGCATCTGCATCAAGAACTACAGGATTTTTATATGATTTCAAAAATTCTAATAAAGCTTTTTGGGTTTGTTTTTCTTTGCCTAATCCAGGACCAATCCCGTAAATCGCTTTATCCTGAATTTCAATTTTACCAATATAATTTTCGCCGGAGCTAATAAACATTGCTTCGGGAATTTGAGATTGTAAAATCAAATTGCCACAATCCGGCGCCATTGTAAAAGTCAATCCGCTACCTGTTCTCAGAGCTGATAATGATGACATCAAAACCGCACCTATTTTACCATAACTTCCACCAACCAAAATACTTTTTCCGAAAGTGCCTTTGTTGCTGAAGTCTTCTCTCGGTTTGTAAATTTTTCGAATTATACTGTTGTCAATAACGAAATAATCTGTTTTTGCATCTTCTATAAATTTTGAATCCAAATCAATGTCCAAAACTTCGGTTTTTCCACAGAACCTTCCGGTTTCCGGATGAAGAAAACTTCTTTTATAAAACTGGAAAGTCAGTGTAAAATCAGCTTTGAAGACAACGGAATCTTTTTCAATTACTTTATCTGCGAACAACCCTGTTGGGATATCAATAGAAACTTTCGGAAGTGTGGTTTGATTTAACGTTTCAACAAGATTTTTAACCTTTCCTGATAGTTTTCTGTTCAATCCATAACCAAAAAGAGCGTCAATAAGAACGGTTTTTTCTTTGATGGTTTTTGAGAAATCACCGAAGTCTTTAATTTCAATTCCACTGATTTTTTTGATTTTTCTGAAATTGATTTCTGCATCTGCCTTGAAATTTAAATTAGCTCTGTCGATATAAACCTCCACATCAAACCCTTTTTCATAAAGCATTCTTGCCATTGCCAAACCGTCGCCGCCGTTATTTCCCGTTCCACAGAATATTAAAAATCTGTTTGTAGTTTTAAAGTTCATTTCTATCCATTCCACGCATTTGGCAGCGGCACGTTCCATCAGATTTAATGATGAGACTCCACTTTCAGTAGTTGCAATATCGCAGGATTTGATTTGTGAGGAAGACAGGATTTTCATTTTACAGTTTAAAGATTAACATCAAATTTAGTTAATAAAACTTTTACAAAAAATGAAAAAATAAAGACTTTTAAAGGAAAAAATTATATTTTTGTTATATAACTATAAAAAATACAACTATGGGATTTGTAAAAGAATTTAAAGAATTTGCTGTCAAAGGAAATGTACTGGATTTAGCAATTGGTGTAATAATTGGAGGTGCTTTTGGAAAAATAGTAACATCTATGGTTGACGATATTATTACTCCTGCTATTCTAAACCCAGCTATGAAAGCTATAAATGCGGAAAATCTCTCTCAACTGGTTGTTCCGGGAACTGCCATTAAATATGGTAACTTTTTATCTTCGACTATTTCTTTCATTGTTATTGCGTTTTGTCTTTTTTTGGTTATCAAGGGTATAAATAAATTAAAAAAAGATGAACCAAAAGAAGTTGTTCCTGCGGGACCTTCATCTACAGATGCATTATTAATGGAAATACGTGATGAACTGAAGAAAAAACAATAATATCCGATTATTTTTTAATAAGAAAAGTTCTACCTTGTCGTAGAACTTTTTTTGTTGTTTTAAACCTTTATCGTTTCGATATTAAATGATGACTTGAAAGTATGATAACTGAAGTTTGAATTTCTTTTCTTGTTAATTTTAATTTTGCCGTTGATTTTTAGAAAGTTATGATTTGTTTTGAAGTTTGTTAAGTTATTGCTAGTTTCAAATAAAAAGCATATCTTTGCACCACTTTTTGCGGAGCAGATTCAGAAAAGTAAACTATTAATAATTAACAACTTCCAATATTTTGATTCCGCAGTTTTTGAATCGTTAAGAATTGGAATACAAATTTTTTAGAAAATGTCAAAAGAGACAAATTCAGCAGAGGTTTTATTAAACCAAAACGTAGCACCAGAACAATTTGATTGGGAATCTTTCGAATCAGGACTTAATGCAGAGGACAGAAACGAGAAGAAAGAACTAGAAGAAATCTACAATGGTTCTCTTAATGATCTTACAGACAATGATGTAATCACTGGTAAAGTTGTAAGATTAACTGATAAAGAAGCTATCGTAGATATCAACTTCAAATCTGAAGGTGTTATTTCTCTTAACGAATTCCGTTACAATCAAGGTCTTAAAGTAGGTGATGTTGTAGAAGTAATGGTTGACAGAAGAGAAGACAAATCAGGTCAGTTACAGTTATCTCACAAAAAAGCGAGAACGCTTAAAGCTTGGGATAAAGTAAATGAGCTACACGAAACTGGAGAAATCGTTAACGGTTTTGTGAAATCCAGAACTAAAGGAGGTATGATCGTTGACGTACACGGAATCGAAGCATTCTTACCTGGTTCTCAAATTGATGTTAAGCCAATTAAAGATTACGATCAGTTCGTAGGTAAAACTATGGAGTTCAAAGTTGTGAAAATCAACCCAGAGTTCAAAAACGTAGTAGTATCTCACAAAGCATTGATCGAAGCAGATATCGAAGGTCAGAAAAAAGAAATCATCGCTCAGTTAGAAAAAGGACAGGTTCTTGAAGGTACTGTTAAGAATATTACTTCTTACGGTGTATTCATCGACTTAGGAGGTGTTGATGGATTGATCCACATTACAGACCTTTCTTGGTCTAGAGTGAACCACCCATCTGAAATCCTTGAGGACGGACAGACTGTAAAAGTTGTTATCCTTGACTTTGATGATGAGAAAACAAGAATCCAGTTGGGTATGAAGCAATTAGAAGCTCATCCTTGGGACGCTCTTTCTGCTGACTTGAAAGTAGGTGATAAAGTAAAAGGAAAAGTAGTAGTTCTTGCTGACTATGGTGCATTCGTAGAAATCGCTCCGGGTGTAGAAGGATTAATCCACGTTTCTGAAATGTCTTGGTCTACTCACTTGAGATCTGCAGGTGACTTTGTAAAAGTAGGTGATGAAGTAGAAGCAGAAGTATTGACTTTGGACAGAGAAGACAGAAAAATCTCTCTAGGTATCAAGCAATTGAACAAAGATCCTTGGGAAAATATCGAAGCTAAATATCCTGTTGGATCTAAGCATGTAGGAACTGTAAGAAACTTTACTAACTTTGGTGTATTTGTAGAGTTAGAAGAAGGTATCGACGGATTGATCTACATCTCTGATCTTTCTTGGACCAAGAAAATCAAGCACCCATCTGAGTTCTGTGCAGTTGGAGATAAATTAGATGTTGTAGTATTGGAACTAGATACCCAGGCAAGAAGATTATCTCTAGGTCACAAGCAATTGACTGAAAATCCTTGGGATAAATTCGAAACTAAATACGCTGAAGGAACTGTACACACAGGAACTGCAGTAGAAGTTCACGATAAAGGTGCTTCTATCCAGTTCGAAGATCAGGAAGTTGAAGCATTCTGTCCATCAAGATTATTAGAGAAAGAAGACGGATCTAAAATCAAAAAAGGTGAAGAGGCTCAATTCAAAGTAATCGAATTCAACAAAGAATTCAAGAGAGTAGTAGTTTCTCACACAGGTATCTTCAGAGATGAAGAGAAGAAAAATGCTAAAGAAGCTTCTACAAGAAACGTAGCATCTTCTTCAAACAACGAAGAAAGATCGACTCTTGGAGATATCGATGCATTAGCAGAATTGAAAAGAAAAATGGAAGAAGGTAAATAATCACCTCTTACCATTTTGAAATATAAAGCCACCTACAAAAGGTGGCTTTTTTAGCCAAAGAAATAATTTATTATATCAAATAACCTATGAAAAAAATTCTATTATCTTTAAGCTTAATCACAGCAGCTTTTTCATCAGCACAAATTAATGCGAGTGAAAGTTTTGAGTCTACGACTTATCCAGGTTTTACAAATGTTTCATTTTTCCGTAGTAGTGTAGAAACACCATGTGCAGGGAGCTATGGCTTGACAAGAAATTTTTGGAGTGGCGGTACGTTAGGTTCTACAACTTACTCATCTACATCATCTAATGGTGGAAAGCTGGATATCTCCTTCAAATACAAAACTTTTATATATAATAATGGATCTGTTAACGGAACTTTGAAAGTAGAGTATTCTATTGATGGTGGCCAAAATTATCAGACTCTACAAACTATTAGTTTAACATCTGTGGCAGGTTGCGCTACTTGGTCTGGTTCTTTGCAGCAAGGCACGGTGCCAAATTCTGCAAACTTTAAATTAAGAGTTTCCGGCCAATGGACTTCTGGTGATTATTGGGTGATCTTGGATGATTTTAAATTAACACAATCCCCATTTTTATCAGTTTCTGATATTTCTAAAAAAACGACTGAGGTTTATCCAAATCCGTTTAATGATGTCTTATTCTTAAATAATTCTGAGGATGTGGATAATATTTCGATTGCAGACATTTCCGGAAGAACTGTAAAAACAATCAATCAGGTTTCGAAAGAATTGAAACTTAATGACCTAAAAGCAGGTGTTTATGTAATCTCAATCATTTACAAAAACGGAACATCAACATCTGATAAGATTGTAAAAAAGTAAAAATAAATTATCTTTTCTAATAAAAACATTCCAAATTTTTGGAATGTTTTTTTATATTTTGCTGATATTTAGTTTATTTTTAATAAATTCGATTGATTTTTTAATTAAATGCGAAATTTATTATGAAGAAAAGAAAACTACCTCTTATTGTTGCGGTTGTTTCTTTGCTCACTGTTAATTCTGTTTTTGGACAGAATTATAAAAGTGTGATAGAAAACTACCTGAAAACATCAGTAGGCAAAAATGCCGTTAACAAAGATTTTTTGATCTCTTCCGAAGATCCCTCCAAATCTTTAAATGCTACTGTTGTAAAGATACAGCAGACTTATAATGGAATTCCAGTATTTGGTAATTCTTCCACACTATTAATCAGAGATAACAGCGTATTGAATTTTACTGGAGATTTTACATCTAGTATAGCTAGATCCTCAAATATTTCCCAGGTACAGGATGCAGCAACAATTCTTACAAAAGTTGTAGAAAATCTTAAGTTGCCTAACGCCCAGGTTTACAATGCTTCTCTTGGTACGGGTGAAATAAAAACGCCTGCTTTAGTATATTATGATAATGGTTCTGATCTGGTTCTTTCTTATGAAATAGAATTTTATGAGCAAAAATCCAGTAATCTTTGGCACATCATTGCAGATGCTAAAACGGGAAAAATCTACGATCAGAATAACTTAACGAATTCTTGTAATTTTGCTGAAGAAGCCTACGGAAGAGAACATAACCATAATGGAGAGGTTCTAAATCATACAGTTGCATATCCTCAGAATAATAGCAACAAAGGGATATCTCTATTGGCAAATAATGCTTCTTACAGAGTTTTTCCTTTTCCGGTAGAAGCTCCAACTTTCGGCGACAGGTCATTACTTACTAATCCATGGGATTTATCAGCATCTTCACTTGGATGGCAAAATGATAATACTACAGAATATAATATTACAAGAGGAAATAATGTACATACTTATCTGGATGAAGGCAGTACCAATGCCATTGGAGCATCAGCAGATGGTGGGACTTCTCATATCTTTGATTTTCCTTTTGATCCGGCAAATGGATTGGAAAGTTATAAAAATGCATCTATTACCAATCTGTTCTATGTAAATAACAGGGTTCATGATGTTTTGTATAAATTTGGATTTACGGAAACATCAAAAAACTTCCAGGCATATAATTTCGGAAAGGGTGGATCTCAAAATGATTATGTTTTAGCAGAAGCGAGAGACGGTGCAGGTGTAGCCGATTTATCTCTGGGATATTATAATAATGCAAACTTCTCAACCCCTTCCGATGGATCAAAACCAAGAATGCAAATGTATATTTGGTTAGGTGCTCAACCATATTTTTCATTTAATGGGCCTTCCAGTGTTGCGGGAACTAGCATTCCTTCTATTGGTTTAGGTTATTTCGGAACACCGTTGTGGAAACAGTCTGTAACTGGAGATGTGGCAATCTCTCCAATTTTGGATGCTTGTACAGCGCTTCCTGCAGGATCGCTTACGGGTAAAATAGGTATTGCGCAAAGAGGGACTTGTAACTTTATTTTAAAAGTAAAAAATATTCAGGATGCCGGAGCAATTGGAGCTATTATTTATAATTCACCAGATGCAGCAACCAATCCTGGAGAAGCCATCAGTAACATGTCAGGAGATGGGACTACTCCGGTTACTATCCCTTCTGTTTTCCTTCCGCAATCTAGAGGCGAAGCGATTAATGCATTAATTAATGGAGGACAAAATGTAAACGTGACACTTAAGATTCCGGTAAAAGATGGAAGTCTTGATAACGGTATTATCAGCCACGAATATGGTCACGGATTATCGACAAGATTAACAGGTACTTCCGTTAGTTGTTTAAGCTCCAGTGCAGATAAAGAACAAATGGGAGAAGGATGGTCAGATTTCTTGGCATTAATGCTGACAATGAAACCTACAGATAATGCTTCCGTTGCGAGAGGTATAGGAACTTATGCTACGGATGAGCCAACAACCGGTGATGGTATCAGGCCAGCTAAGTATTCTCCTGATACATCAATCAACAGTTACACTTATGGAGATACCAATGGTATGGAATATACAAACTCTAGTGGTGCATTGGTTCCGGATGTACACTCAATTGGTTTTGTTTGGGCTACGATTCTTTGGGATCTTCATTGGAAGTACGTAGAAAAATATGGTTTCAACAATGATATCACTGCAGATGCTAATTCCGGATCTGCAAGGGTTTTCCAAGCTGTTGTTGACGGACTTAAGTTACAAGGATGCTATCCGACCTTTATCATGGGAAGAGATGCTATTATTGCGGCTGATCAGGCTTCAACAGGCGGAAGTAACAAATGCCTTATCTGGAATACTTTTGCTAAGCGAGGGGTTGGAGTTAATGCAAGTGCAGGCTCAAAAACCAATATCAATGATCAGGTTGAGGATTTTACAGTACCAGCAGAATGTGCTTTAGCAACAAATGAGGTGACAGCTGCAAAAGGATTCAGTATTTATCCTAATCCTGCTAAAAACGAATTTTACTTAAACTTCAAAAACAATATTTTGGGTAAAGTAAATGTTGAAATCTATGACGCATCTGGAAAATTGGTTTCCAACCAACAGATTGATCCGTCTGCCAGAGAAGCTATCAATACACAGAAGTTACCAAATGGAGCTTATGTTGTAAAAGCATCTGGGATTGGACTTAACTATAGTTCTAAAATGATTATCAATAAATAATCAAAAATCAGATTCAAATAAAAAACCGGAAATTAATTTCCGGTTTTCGTTTTTATTCAGCTTTATTCAGCCGATTGCTGAGCTTCGTTTTTAAAATCTTCAGCTTTATTTTTCAGCTGATCTACTGTTTGTGTCGCTTTATCCTTCAGATCATTTCCGAATTTCGTCAGATTATCTTTTGCGTTATTGATCGTGTCTTTCACCTTTTGCTGATCTTCAGGAGAAGATTTTTTGTACTTCCACCAAGCAAGCGCTCCTAATCCTAACAAAGCCAACAGGCCATTTGTTTTGTTTCCCATGATATAATTTTTTATATTAATATTTGATTACTAAGTTAGTAGAAAAATTTATGCCACAGATTAATTTTAACGAAAAATATTTTTGAGACGTGCCCCTTTCCAAAGCTTTTCCTACGCTCGGGTCGCGCTGTCCACTATTATCTTTTGTCGCCATTGCTTTCCTTTCCAGACAAAAGGATAGCCGCTACCATCGCTCACGCGCTGCGCCAATTAGAAAATTGACGACATTTCATAAAAAGATTCATTCCCAATAAGTTTTCATCATGAAACGGTTAAACAAGTGGAAACAATAATTATTCTTAAATCAATTGTTCCAAAATCTCAGAAAGCTTATACGTAAGTTCTCGTCTGCTGAACTCATTAATATCGGCAGAATTCTCAATAGATTTTCCGCTTTTCCAATCCTCATAAAGCGATAAGATATAATCTTTGATCCCCACCACTTCCGAATAATCAAAATGTTTTCCCGCATTGGTTTTATGAAGAATCGTCTCAACATCAGCATCTTTTGGACCAAATGAAATAATCTTTTTACCTGTCGCCAAGTATTCAAACAGCTTTCCGGGAATAATGCCTTTTGAGCTTTCTTCCGGGAAATTAGTAATCAAAAGCAAATGAGAATTCTGCATTTCATTCACAGAATCTTGGTGAGCCAAATAGCCCAGATTTTTAATATTATTTTTTAAAACCGAGGTGTCAATCTCACTCAGAATCTTATCATCAATTCTTCCAACTAATTTTAGCTCAAATTCTTTCGCAAAGTCAGGATACTTTTCACACAATTCAGTTAAAGCTTTCCAAAGATTTTCAGGATTTCGTAATTGTTCCAAAACCCCGACATAACTTAATGTGAACTTGAGTTTATTGGTTTTAGAGTTTGAATGTTTTAAAGTTTGATGGTATTCTTCTGGCGTTCTTATGCTTTCAGAGCTTCCGGCGTTCAGACCTTCCAATTCTCCAGCTTTTGAATTCTCTGACACGTCAAATCCATTCGTGATACAAAAAGAATTCGCACCATTTTTTTTGAAGTTATCTGCATCAGTATAACTCGTTGCCAAAGTAATATCGGACGTTTGAAAAACTGATTGCTCCAGTTGCCTGTGTTTTTTATCAGCGGCTGAAGTTAATTTCAAATGTTTATAATAGGATATTTCTGTCCACGGATCACGGAAATCAGCAATCCATTTCAGATTTGGTAATTCTTTTTTTAAGGCCAATCCAATTAGGTGTAAGCTGTGTGGTGGTCCGGTTGTAATCAGGACGTTAATATTGTTTTCCTTGAGATATTGCTTCAAAAACTTTACAGAGGGCTTGATCCAGAATTTCCTTGCATCAGGAATGAAAAAATTCCCCCGGATAAAAATCGAAAGCTTAGATAAAAATGATTGATTCTTGCCTACATCAAACTGCCCTCCTTTGAATTTTTGATTACTCTTGCTAAATTTTTCCGCAATCTGATAAGGTTCCCAAATATTGGTTTTAACAACCTTGAGTTTCTTCGGAACTTCATTATTGAGTGTCTTATCAATTAAAGGATAACTCGGATTTTCTGGAGTATATATAATGGGTTCCCAACCAAATTCCGGCAGGTATTTGGCAAACTTCAGCCAGCGTTGAACGCCGGGTCCACCAGCGGGCGGCCAATAATAAGTAACAATTAAAACTTTCTTTGTTTTTTCCATTTTTAAACTTAACGGTCCTGTAAATTTATTTGTTTTTAAAGCGATTTCAAAATGATTCTAAACTTAAAATGAAATATCCATTTCTGGTCAGATTCTCTAGTGGTATTATCTTTGTTGAGGCTTATTGTTTTTAAAATATAAAATATGAAAAGGTTGATATTTTTATTCGTATTGACAACTACAAGTTTCACTACGAATCTTTTTAAGGCACAGGTTAATGTAAATATTAATATAAATAGCCAGCCGGAATGGGGTCCAAGAGGTTATAATTATGTTGAGTCTTATTATTTACCAGAATATGATATTTACTATAACGTCCCAAAACGCAGGTATTATTATTTTTCCGGTAATAGATGGTTGTACTCAACAGCTTTACCAGTCAGATATCGCCATATCAATCTTTATCAGACTCACAAAATTGTATTGGTTGATAGATATCCTTTCAAGAAACATAAAATTCATTATAAACAATATGCCAGATATAGGAATAATCCTCACGGATTGATTGTAAGTAACTATGGTCATCACTACAAATCTAAACCAATAAAAGATAAGCATTACAATTTTGCGAAAGTTGGTCCGCCATCAAAAAAAAGCTTTCATCAGAAAAACCATTTTAGACAAAATAAACATCATAAGGGAGGACCAAACAAGCATAAATAAGATAAAAACCTCAATTTTCTTTTGAGGTTTTTTGATTTTAAATAATCTATCATTATTTTTAAAATTTCCAATACATAATTTCTGCATACTCCAACTATTCTGTAATTTTATATGCTCAAAACTATTACAATGATGTATGAAACAGGGAAAAATTTTTCCTCAAAAAATTATAAACCAGAGCAAATAGAGCATGGTGATTATGAAGATTGCATGTTCATGGGCATCAATTTTTCCGGGTACAACTTTTCGGATTACAGATTTTCCAGTTGTGACTTTAAGGACTGTGATCTCAGCAACGTCAAAATCCATAAAGCGGCCTTGCGGGAAATTGTATTCAAAAATTGTAAGTTAATCGGAATTAATTTTGAAGATGCACATCCATTCAATTTGTCATTCAGATTCGAAGATTGCATTCTGAACCATTCGTCATTTTATAAGCTGGATATTAGGAAAACGGTTTTCAAAAATTGCAGTCTGAATGAAGTCGATTTCACAGAAACTGATCTTTCAAATTCGGTTTTTCAAGGCTGTGATTTGACAAGTGCTGTTTTTGACAGAACAATTTTAGAAAGCTCGGATTTTAGAAATGCCAGTAATTTTTCCATTAATCCAAATCACAACCAACTTAAGAAAGCAAAATTCTCCAGAAACAATCTTGCGGGATTATTATCAGGATTTCAAATTACAATAGAATAATGAAAAAAATATTTTATGCAAGTTTACTTTTATCAGTAACACTTTCTGCACAGTATACCGACTTCAATATCTTAAAAGAAATAAAAGTTAAGAACAAAGGTGTTGTCGTCTCGGCACATCCATTGGCCAGCGAGGCTGGGGCAAAAATGCTTAAACAGGGTGGAAATTCCTTTGATGCTGTAATTGCAACACAATTGGCTTTAGCTGTGGTTTATCCTCAGGCGGGTAATATCGGAGGAGGCGGTTTTCTTGTGGCTACAACCTCTGACGGGAAAAAGTTGGCTTTGGATTACCGCGAAACCGCACCTTCCAAAGCATCATTTGATATGTATTGGGACAAGAACGGAAATGCGAATACCGATTTATCTCAAAACGGAAGATTAGCGGTTGGCGTCCCTGGAAGTATATCAGGTATGTTCGAAACT
>Ga0209960_1002644_pt1 | contig 17310 bp, 10 predicted proteins | sample ThiBiot_500_plan_2_FD_183947 | JGI IMG/M metagenome (GOLD analysis project Ga0209960, IMG submission 183947) | Wastewater bioreactor microbial communities from Cape Town, South Africa - Thiocy_expt_500_plan (SPAdes) | ecosystem: Engineered > Bioreactor > Thiocyanate-remediating >...
CTTGTCGACGTTCGGCGACGATCCAAGCTCTGGCCATGACCAGGACGGCCCGAGCCAGCGGGCCTGCGAGAAGTCCCCCTCCCATCAGGCCGGCCGTTTTTCATGAAGCCGCGAATTGATCTGCGCCATCAGGATCGGTCCGAGCGAGAACTCCCCAGCCTCGGCTTTTCGCGTCAACCCGCGCAAATATCCGCCCGCGGAACGGATCGCTTCCCCGCGCTGCAAGATGCAGCCGACGACGATCGCCGCCTGGGTTTCGCCCATCACGGTTTGCGCCTCCTCCCAGGCGCTGGGACTGATCCCGAGCATCGACCGGACGACCGCGGCCGTCGCGAGGAAATCCCGCCAGTTCGAAATGCCGCCCTTGGCGTAGTCGACGATGTCGGGACAGGCACTCAGCACCATTCCCAAAGGATAGGATCCCTCCGCAGGTCGCGACGGTTGAGGTTTTGGCTCCGTCCTCGCCGCCCTGCCTTCTCGAAGGCTAGGTTCAAGATCAATAAGGGAGTCTGGGTTTGAATTCTGTAAGTGACGCTCAGTTTGGGACTCTTTGGCGCTCATATTTTCTGTTTTGACGTGAGTTTCCAGCAGGCTGAGGACATCATCGGCAAGCTGCGAGAGCTCCTCGGCAATCTCCTCGAGCTGCTGGCGCGTCGCGGTACGAGGAATCCGGTCGACGATCGACCGGAACGCCTGATGTACTTCCTGCCAGTCGGCCGGCCCGTGCCCTGCCCTGCGCGTTGGCACGCCTTCCTCGATACCCGTCGCAATCATCTTGGCGATGTCGCGCCGACATAGCGTGACCCGCTCGCGCGCGAGCTTGAGCGCGCGTGCCTCGGCCTCGATCTCCGCCGCCAGGTTCTGGAACTCCTCCGACCGAACGACGAGAGGCGATAGATCGAAGCCGAAGGCGAGCTCGATGTCACCGCCGGCGCCTTTCCGCGCATAGCGTTTGCCGTTTGGGCTATCCCGGCGAACGATGAGGCCGGCGTCGACCAGGACCGCCAAATGACGCCGAAGCGTGGATGCCGGCATGCCGTGGGCGCGCAACGTCAGTTGGTGGTTCGAGGGAAAGACGATCAGGTCGTCTTCGCCCGTGAGCGCGGTCTCGGGGTGAAAGCTCAGCAGCGCATCGAGCACCGTCAGGGCGCGTTCGGAAACGCCGAGGCGCGGCCGGGCGGTGCAGATGGCGTGGAAGATCTTCCACTTGTGGACCACCTTTTCGGGTGGCCTGCCCGCCGCCACAATTTGGGTTGCCACATGGGCAAGCGTCAGCGATCGCCGCCCAAAGGGCGTCGTTGATTGATATGGTTCCATGTCTTTGCCTCAGCTAGGCAAAGGAAAACTGCTCGCCAAAAATGACGCCGTCTCGCACGAGAGACCTTGACTGCGATTCGCGGAAGTGATTCTCTATCAATCGCCAAAAAGATGAGAGGGCTTCCGGGACGGTGACGTTTCGGGGGCCTTTTCTTTTGCCGGGATGTCCTTCTGTTGATGAAGCAGGGGATGGATTGTCAGGTGACAATCCATCGGTGAACGATCAGGTCGTCTGGCCACCTCCTTTCTCTGGATGCGACTGCGCTTCTGCGGCCGAGAACTCCTCAAGAAGCGCCGGCAGGCGCTGCTCCAGGAATGCCGCGAACGATGCTTGATCACTCGTCACGCGTATTCCCTTCTTGGTTCGTTCAACCCAGGCCACTCGTTGACCGTCATCGGTCTTGAGTGCGGACTTGTTCGCAGGCGACGTCGCTTCGTCCGTTACGGCCGCGAGCACGATGTTGAAGCGTGAATTCGTATCTGCGCGTTTGAATTCGTCGGTCGCGGTCGTCTTGACGGCGCGCGCCGCGGTCTTTGGATCGCTGCACTTATCGGCAAGTGCTGACCACCTCGGCCGGCCAATCTTCGGCGCCGGGCCGATCGCGGCGATCAACGCGGGCGTGATCGCATTCGCGACCGTCAACAAGCGCGACAATTCCGGCTTGTCGACGCCGAGTGCGGTCGCGATCGTGTCCTTGTCGAAATCATTCTCGATAAGGTTGGAGGCAAAGAGCGCTCTTTCGATGAACGTCAGGTCGGCGCGCGGACCATTCTCCTGCGCCTGGGCCATGATTAGATCGCGGTCCGACAATTGCCTAATGATCGCCTTCACAGGCCTCCCAAGTTCGCTCGCGACGCGCAGACGGCGCCGGCCGTAAGCAACCTGATAGCGACCCTGCCGTTCGGGATGTGGACGCACAAGGATAGGGACCTGCTGCCCCACCTCGGCGATCTGCGTTTTGAGATCCTCAAACGCCGGATCATTGTCTGTAGGAATTCGATCGGAGACCGGAGACGGATCGATGTCGGACGCCGCCAGTTCAAGTACTGGCTCGCTGCCCGCAAGCGTTTGGCGTAGCGCCTTCGCCGCCGCGGCCTCATCGGAGAGATGCTGCAGCTCCAGGTTCATCGCGCGTATGGCGCCAGACGAACGCTTGGGTGCTACCGGCGCCGTTTCCGTCGTCTTCCCGCTCATCATATCGCGAAGTGCGTCGCGGCCCTTCATGCCGGTACCCTCCCCCATGCTTCTCGAACGAGGCCTTCGATTTCTCGATTGACATCGTCCATCGCCTCGATGGCGCGGTCGTAACTTTGCCGACGCTGAGGGTCCCGAGTGGCCTCGTAGATCGTCTGCTTGGACAGACCGGCGTCCGACACAGCCGTCGATTTGACCATCATCGCCGTGAGCACACGCTCGCCGAAGAGGCTGCGCATAAAGGCGACGATCTGCGCCTGCGGTCCGTCGTTCGGCTCGTATCGTGTAACGAGATACCGGATCCAATCGTATTGGAGATTTCCGCCGTGCTCTCGCACGACCGAGAGGAGGTCTGCCGCCATTGCTAGAAATTGATTCATCGACGCAAGGTCGAGCATCTGCGGATGAACAGTGATCAGTACAGAGGTCGCCGCGCAGAGCGCGGAGAGCGTAAGAAACCCAAGCTGCGGCGGGCAGTCGATCACGACGACGTCGTAGTTGACATCCACGCTCGCGAGTGCGTCGGCGACGCGCGAGAAAAAAAGATCACCCGGCTCACGGTTGCGAGCCGCCAACATTTTCGGCGTTGCGTGCTCAAACTCGTGAAGCTCAAGGTTGCCCGGGACGAGGTCTAATCCGGAGAAATAGGTCGGCCGGATGATCTCGCTGAGCGGCGTTTGCTGCTCGTCGTAGCGGATTGCGCCATAGAGAGTCTGATTGTCGGCGACGTCGAACTCTGGCTGATAGCCGAACAACGCCGACATAGACGCCTGCGGGTCGAGGTCGACGGCCAGAACGCGATACCCTCGCAACGCGAAAAACTGCGCCAGATGCGCAGCGGTCGTAGTCTTGCCCGAGCCACCCTTGAAATTCGTTACGGCGATAGTTTGCAAATGGTCGCCGGACGTCCTGTTTCGAAGGTAGTTGGGCTTCGCCTTTCCGAGATACGCCCGGACCGCGTGAACCTGTTCAAGCGAATAGGACAGACGCCCTTGGGTGGTCTTATCGACCTCGGGCCCCTCCCCTGATGCTGCCAAGTGGCGAAGATAGCTATCGGTTACGCCGATCAGGCGAGCCGCTTCGCCGCTGGTAAAACGGCGAAGCGACTTCTTGGCTTCAGGCGGAAACAATTTTTCGCGCAACATTTGTAGTTGCGCGCTCAACGCTTGGGCGTCAGCCTGTATGACTTGGTCCATCGCCAGTTCAACAGGAAGACTGTCGTCAGTCTGATGATTGGGGCTCGGCATCGCCATTCACGATTTTCAGGGCAAATCACTCGATTTACCGCAAATGATGCCGAGTCGGGTGCATCCGTCAAGGAATAATGGGTTAACGAGATCTTAACGCGCATCAGCCGTAGAAAAATTGTCAGCTGACAATTTTTCGCCAGGTGCTTCGGATGGCTCACCCGAACCGCGCCGCCACAGCCCTGACGCCGGCCTTAAGAATTGTCAGCTGACAATTCTGCTAGACGCCGAGGCGAGCCGCCCTTCCCTGCGCTCGCTCCACCTCGTTGTAGTAGCTCGCCGCTTGCTGAACAGAGCGATGCTGCGACTGCTGCATGGCCTCCGGCAAAGCGACGCCCTGCCGTGCCGCCTCGGTGAGATACCCCGACCGAAGGCCATGCGCGGCGAATTCTTTCGGGTCGAGCCCCGCCATCGCGCACCGCCGCTTGACGATCAGGTTGATCGACTGCGGCGTGAGCGCCCGCTCCTCGAGCGCTTCCCAGCGGTCGATCGCGCGGAAGATTGGACCCTTCCGGATGTCGGCCCGGTCGAGCCATTCGCGTAGCGCCTCGACCGGCGGCCCGACCAGGAACACCCTGCCCTCGTCGTCGGCGTCGCCGGTCTTGGTGCGGCCGAGCTGGATCGAGACGCACGGCAGCGTCGGCGACTTCGGGTCCGTCTGATCGAGCGGCACGACCGGCTCATCGATTAACTGCTCGACCCGCAGCCGCGCCACTTCACTGCGACGCCGCCCGCCGGAGGCGAAGGCGAGCAGCAGGACGGCAAGGTCGCGCGTGTCGGCGAGCCGGTCGGTCGTGCACGTCGCAACCAGCCGGTCGAGGACGTCCCGCGTCACGGCGCGCTTGCTCTTGCGGCGGCGCGGCCGCGGCGCGGCCCGCACGGCGAGGCGCACAGCCGACCGCAAGGCTGGAGAGCCGAACGGTCCCTCGATGCCCTTCCAGCGGTGCAGCGTGCCCCAGCTCGCCAGGCGCCGCTTCACGGTGCTGGGCGCGTGCGGGCCGTCGCTCCGCAGCAGGCCCTCCCCATGCAGCACCTGCGCGACGTCCGCCGGCATCCCGTGCCGGGCGTCGGTCTCGCGCTGCGCCGGGTCCCAGAGGTGGTGCGCCACGAACTTCAGCGCCAGCGCTTCCATCGCCGGCCACGGCAGCGGCTCGCCGGTGGCGGCGGCCGCCCAGCCCTCGAGGTACGCCAGGTCGGACGCCAGGGCCCGCAGGCTGTTCTCGCCCATGCCCTCGCGCGCGAGGTGCTTCAGTGTCGCGACGTCGTCGTCGGTGAGCAGCTGCGCGAGGCGATCGCGGCGGTCCATCGGCAGGATGGCCGAAAGCGTGTCGAGCTCTAGGCTCCGCCGGGATTCGGCGTCGAGCGATCGGCCTTTGACGATGTCGTCCATGGCGCGCCTCAGAATCCGTAAGATCGCTCCGCCCAGCGCAGCAGCACCGCCGCGTCCGGGTCGGGCAGACGAACGCGCTGCGCCTTGAGGCCGTCCGCGATCGCAAGGCCAACGTCGGGCTCCACCCAGTGGCCGTGGGTCATCAGAAAGAACCAGCCAAAGGGCAGACCGACCTCGCCGTCGACCGCCTCGATCCGGTCCATCAACTGGTGAACCGACGTCTCTGGCGTCATCAGCAGGCGCTCTTTCGGCATCCTCAGCGGCCTCGGGATGAAGCCGACCTCGCGCTCGCCCTTGTGGGTGTAGTCGCGAACGTCGAGTGCCCAGTGCGTGAAGACGCGTTGCGACCGGGCGCTCGAATCCTCCCAATCTCGGAAGAACCGCACTTCGCGCGGGACGAACTCAAAATAGTCCGGCACCAATTCGAGGAACGGGGTTTCGCGCGTTGTCCCGCGCGGACCGGTTTCGCGGATGACCCGGCGCTCCATTTCGGGCCGCTTCGCCTCGCGCTTCTCGCGCTCAATGCGTCCGCAGCGATCGAGGAAGCTGCGGACGTGGACGAAGGCGCCTCCGGCGCGATCGAGCAGGCGGTAGACCGGACCGGCAAGACGGTCCGTGTCGGGCAGGGAGTCCCGGCGAGGCCAGCTCGGGTCGAGCAATTCCTGCTCGCCCCAGGGCCGGTAATCGGGATTGACGATCGGGCCGGCGCGCCACTCGATCTCGCGACCGAGCGCGATCTGGATGTAGTCGGCCGTGCCGGCTCCCGTCGGCGCAAAGACGAAAGCGCTATTACCGCGCCACTCGGTGATCTGCAGGTCGGTTTCCTTGAGGCGCGTCCAGACCGCCTTAACGTCGCCGCCGTCTTTGGCGAGCTCGGCCGTCATCCACGGTCGTAGTTCGCCGATCCGCGTCCCGTCGGGTCGGATGACTGACCGGGTGTCGCGCCAATAGTCGTCGTCGACATGCGCGAGGCTGAAGTCGAAGCCCGGGAAGGCGGCGGAGAGCGCGGGGACAAGGGCAGCGTCGGCCGAGCTCGGGTCAAGGTTGGCCAGGGCGGCCTGCACGGAGGCTGCGTCGGGCAGGCGGACCGGGGAAGGGCTCATGGCGTGGCCTCTTGCGGGATTAGCGGGATTTCCGTATATTCCGGAACAAAGGAGAACCGATCATGGCTTCCACCGTGACTGCCGCCGAAGTCTCCAAGAACTTCGGCGCCTACCAGGACGCCGCCGTGCGCGAGCCGGTGGTGATTACCAAGAATGGCCGGCCGCGCACCGTGCTGATGGCCTACGAGGATTTCGTCCGGCTGTCGAAGCGCGACCGCCGGGTCCAGCGCACGGCCGAGCTGAGCGAGGCGGAGATTGCCGCGGTCGAGGCTGCCGAGATGACGCCAGATCCCGACCATCTCAACGCCCCCGCCAAGCATGCTGCCGACTGAGGTCAGGCTCGGCTGGGTCTTCCGCTACGCCTACCTGTGGGACTGGCAGCACCGCGAGGGCCGGGAGGAGGGCGACAAGGACCGCCCGTGTCTGGTGCTGGCGATCGTCATGACGACGGAGGAGGGCGCCCCGGTGGTGCGCGTCCTGCCGATCACGCATACGCCGCCGGCGAACCCGGCCGATGCGATCGAGATCCCGGCCGAGGTCAAGAACCGGCTGCGGCTCGACGACGAGCGCTCCTGGATCGTGCTGACCGAAAGCAACCGCTTCACCTGGCCGGGGCCGGACCTGCGCAACATCGACACTGAGAGCGGCTACTACGGCGCGCTGACACCGGGCCTTTTTGCTGAGGTCAAGCGCCGCTTCGTGGCGATCGCCCGCGGCGAGGTCGCGACCAGCGCGCCGCACCGGAGCGTGCCGCGGACCGAGTAACGGCCGCCGGCGGCGGCCGATTGCGTCCGAAGGAGGGCAGGGGGCTGGCAAGCGACGGCGTCCTCTCGTCGATGGAGGCCCGGCGCGGGTGATTTTCCGGACTGAAGGCCCCCAGAATCGCTGATTTGCGATTCCATGTCCAACACTATCGATAAGCAGTCATTATCGATAGTCAGCAAGGCGCGCTAAAAGGCATCGCTATGACGGAAGCGAACGCCGTGATAGCTTCCGTTTGACCGATTCCCGTTAAGGTTATCAAGACGTTGCATTTTGACTACCAGATCCCTGATCCGCTGCCCTGGATGCAGATCGCCGGGCCGTTGGCCGCCGCCGAAGATGCTTTAGCTAGGCTCGACGAGCGCCTGGCGAAAAGCCCGATCCGCGACGGCTGGATCGCCCGCACCCACTTCGCCGAAGCCTGCGCCAGTCTGTGGCTCGAAGGCGAGCTCGTCCACCTCGACGATCTCGTTCTCCACGATGCCGGCATGGACGTCCGCGCCCCGACCCACGAACTCACCCGCGCGCACGCCGTGCTGCGCACGCGCCGGCGCATCGCCGAGGCGAAGCCCGACTGGGCGCTGTCGGCGGCCGGCCTCGCCGGGCTGCGGGGCAGGGGAGAGCAGGGCGACCGGCAGGCGGAACGCGGCAACCGGAATGAGGAAGAGGGTGAGGCGCCCGGTCCGGAGGACGAAGACAGCGACGCCGATACAGGCGAGGCGTTTCGCGTGGCCCCAACCGACGACCGACTGGCCGACGTATTCGCGGCTGTGGACGCCGCGATCGCCCAGGCCGATCGCGCGCTGGCGGGCGAAAACAATGGTCGGCGCCAGCCGCAGTCCGAGCGGGACCCGCTGGTCTACGATCTCGACTGGGACGAGGACGAACGTCTCGACGCCTGGCGCGCGGTCGTCGACCAGACACGCAACCTGCCGCCGGCGCTGGCGGCGGCGATCGCCGCCGACGCGTGGCGCGCGCTCGAACCGCTGCAGCACTCGCCATGGCTCGGCCGGCTCCTCTCCGCTGCGCTCCTGCGGGCGCGCGGCAAGGCGCGCTCGCACCTGCCGTGCCTCCATGACGGCCTCAAAGCCATCCCGCGCGAGCGGCGGCGGCCGCCCGAAGCGGCCTCCCGCCTCGCCGTGCTGCTTGAGGCGATCGCAGCCGCGGCCGCGGCCGGACTTAAGGACCACGACCGCTGGCTGACCGCCCGCACCCTCTTGGCCCGCAAGCTCGATGGCCGCCGTTCCACCTCCCGGCTGCCCGCGCTGCTCGATTACGTCCTGACACGACCGGTCGTGTCGGCCGGGATGATCGCAGAGGAATTGAAGGTCACGCCGCGGGCCGCCCAGGACATGGTCGCGGAGCTCGGCCTGCGCGAGGCGACCGGCAGGGGACGATATCGGGCGTGGGGGATACTTTGAAGAACTACACGCGACAAAGTCTGCGGCGGTAGAGTGTGATTCGAAATGTCATTGCTCGCCGCCACCCAAATCCCAAAACCCGCTGACGAACAGGCGTTCGAGCGCGCCTCCATCGTGCTTTGGCGCGGCCTCCTTGGTGACCCGAACGTCCAGCGCAACGGTCGTCGCGGTCAGCGCCAGAACGGCGTTGACCTGTTCGGGGTGCGAAACGGCGATCCGGCCCATCACGTCGGAATTCAATGCAAGTTGAAGAGCGACGGCCACGCGCTGACCGCGGACGAGGTCCGCGACGAGGTCCGTAAAGCGCTGACATTCAGGCCGGATCTCCGGGAATACTTCATTATCACGACCTCCCCTGATGACGTTGCGCTTCAGGAATTGGTGCGCGAACTCGCGCTTGAGCAGAAGGCCAAGGGCCGCGCCATCCTGATCTACGTCTGGGGCTGGAACACGCTCGAGGAGCGGATCAGCGAAAACGCAGAGGCGCGCAAGCAGTTCGATCCGGACTACGGCGCGTTCAGCGAACGCATTCTCGAGGAGGTCGGAAAGGTCGTAGTCGTCCAGGAAGAGACGAAGGCTACCTTCGAGACCGGTTTGTCCCGTCTCGACGCCCGATTTGCGAGACTGGAAAGCATTCACCTTGCGCCGGGCGACTCGACAAGCGGCACGAGCGCGCTCGAAGCGCAACTCGACGCCGAGATCAGCGAATATCGCGACCTTGCTAACGCTGGCAAACCACGCACGGCGTTGCCACTGCTGGAACGCCTGCTCGCGCGCGTGGAACACACCGCGTCCGGCCGCATCAAGTTTCGAATCAAGGCTAACATCGGCTCGTGCATGTTGGCCCTGGGCGACGACGAGAAAGCAGCGCAGCTTCTTTCCGATGCATACGACCACGCGCCGACGGAGCCTAAGGCGGTCGCCAACAAGGCGTTTTCGCTTCTGCTGCAGGGCCGGTGGCGGGAGGTGCTGGCTTTCGGCCAAGGCGCATTGCATACCGACCCCACCAACGAGGGCGTTGCCGGCTACCTCGTCCAAGCTGCACGCTTCGATCTGTTCATTGCGGATCCGATTGACCTCGTTCCGCCCCAGGTGAGGGGAACGGCCGCGGTCGCGGTCGGTCGGGTCGACGCGCTGCGGCATAGGGGGTTGATGCCGGCGTGGTGGGAGGCCGCGCGGCAGGCGCTCGCCGCGCATCCGGATGATCGCCATGCGCGGCAGTTTGCGGCCGACGCTGACCTCGATGAGATTTTGCGTGACGAGAACGTGCAACGCGGGCATCTGCTGTCGCTTGAGCAGCGTGCACGGGTCACCGCGGCAGCCGGCGTCTTGCGCGACGAGTGGGACCGGGCTCGCTCCTCGGAAGGCGCCGTGCGGCCGGAGGATGCGGCTGTCTGCAGCAACCTCGTGGTGGCGTACCTCGCCCTTGATGATCTGCCCGCTGCTCTTGAAGCTGCGCGGCAAGGTCTTGCCGTCGCACCGCAAGATGTGGAGCTTGCGAAGCGCGCCGCGATGGCAGCCGTCGAGGGAAACGACGACGAGCTCACGCGAGATCTCCTTAGGTGCCTGCCGGTCGGACCTGACGCGACCATTCTCGGTTTTCGCTACCACGCGGCGCGCGGCCACTGGAGCGAGGTAGCACGGATAGGTCGTGACCAGGCCGACACCATTCCCGATGTTGAGCGCAGGCTTGTTGCTACCGCCTGCCGACTGGCAGAGCTGAAGATTCAGCGGCCGGCCGACCTCGAAGCAGAGATCACGGCGATCGCCGAAGAGGCCGCCGACGACGCCCGCGCCAGCATCGTCGTCGCCGACTTTGCGCAGATGGAGGACCTAGAGGCCGTCGCTGAGACTGCTTTTCGCTCGGCTCTGCAGTTGATTTCCAAGGACAGCCACATATCCGCGCGACTGATGGTTGCAATGCACGCTGTGCGCCGCGGCGACGCCGATATCGTCGCGGACCTGCTCGACGGGCATGTTGCGGAAGATCACGACAACGACGCACTCCGCTCGCTCGCCAGGGCTTTCGTCAATGACAGTCCGATCCGGCAGCGAGCGATCCGCTTCTTTGAAAGGCTTCCACCCACGATCAAGAGCCTTGAGTTCTATCTGCATGCAGAGGGCCTGCTGCACTACAACAGGGGTGCGCTGAAGGACGCGGAAAGGTGCCTTCGCCAAGCGATTGAGCTCAGTACAGATCTGACGAACTACCTGACGCTCTTCTCTACGCTCCGGCGACAGGATCGCCGCGGCGAGATCACGCCCCTTCTCAAAGCGATCGATCTTTCTAGTGTAAAAGGAACCGCCGGTCAGAAGATGTACCTCGCCCAGGCTATGTTCGCCGAGGGTCTCCATAAGCCGGCGCTGGAGTTCGCCTACGACGTGTTGCAATCGGCAAAAAACGATGCCGAGGCCGCGCTGCGCTATTTCGGGCTGATGATGCTCGACCTTAATGGTCGCGAAACGCCGCGGCCGACGATTGTCGGGCTCGACGCCTGGGTTAGGCTGATAGGCGCCCACGGCGAGTCAACAGACTTCGTGATCGCCGATGGGCCGGACCGGCCGGCAGACGGCGTGGTGAGCCCGAAACACCAGCTTGCGGCTGCAGCGATGGGTTTGAAGGTCGGGGAGGACTTCACCGTCAAGGCCACGTTCGGAACGGACGCGGTCTGGTGCGTGGCGGAGATAAAGCACAAGTATCTGCATGCCCTCCACGACGTCATGGGAAATTTTCAAACGCGATTCCCCGACGCGAAGGGCTTTTACACACTGAAAATGAAAGAGGGCGACGTTCAACCCGCCCTCAATGAGATCAAGAGGGTCTCCGAGAGCAATCGAAAGCTCGCAGATCTCTATCTGCTGCAACACTTGCCGATGGGGATGGTGGCGACACGCCTTGGAGGTGACGCAATCAGCTTCGCCGACTATGTGCGATCGCTCGACCACGATATCGATACCTGCGTCGGAACGGCACAGGAACGAGACGCTGCTCAAGAAGTAATCGCGCAGCACCGTGCGGCCGGCGTCGTCTTGGATACGTATACGGCTTGGACAGTCGCGACCATAGACGCATTCGACGTGCTGCTCGCGGTCTTCGGGAAGATAGTGATTCCGCGGTCCTGCATAGATGAGCTTCGGGCGCTCCGCGACAATAACGAGTTCGGCGGCCAGGGCAGATCGATGACGATCGCCTGGCACAACGGACAGTTCATTCGGCAAGAGCATAGCCACGAAGAGACAGAAACGCGGCGAGGCTTCATCTCCGCCCAGATTGACAAGATCGAGAAGCATTGCGAGACGGTACCCGGAGCAGCCCCCGATACACGGTCCGAACTCGCCTCGATGCTGACCGAGACGTTCGGAACGGATGTACTCGACGAGGCGTATGCCGCACTCGAAGGATACGTCCTCGTATCGGAGGACATGTATTATCGACAGGCAGCCACAGCCGCGCTTGGGAGTGGCGTCAAGACTATTTGGCTCCAGCCGATTTTCGCCTTCGCGCGGAAGGCGGACTTGATTGATGCGAAGCGCCAAGCCGAGATTACGGTCAAGCTGGCGTGGCGTCGCCATGGCCACCTGTCTCTCGACGCCGAAACGTTGTTGAGCGTGCTGCAAGCCGACACCAGCGCGGACCTGGCTGACTACCGGACAACGAGCGCCTTCATCGGTACTCGCAACGCTGACCTCATGTCGCATCTCTCAGTGTCGCTCGCGGTCCTGCGACGTATCTGGGCGAACGGCGGCGCCGCCGAGATGAAAACCCTGCGGGCGACCGGCATACTGCTCGAGCGGCTGACGCGCTTTAGGAATAGCGATTGGGCCTTAGTGCTTGCGCTCGTCGAAGATCAATCGTCGGGAGACCTGCGCGAATACATCAGCCAATGGGTGACGGGACATTTCTTGGGTCTGGACAACTTGCGGCGGGCCGAGCGCGAGCTTGTGGCGATGCGTGCGGCAAATCAGTCTCAAGCGCGTCCGCAAAGAAGGGCGAGGGGGCAGACGAAGCCGGCTCCAGGCCCGGAACGCCAATAGGGGTAGAGCGCTGGGCATTAGAGGCGAAATGTTGATAGAAACAGAGGTTGTGGACGGCCCGTTGGCGCTGCGAATGCGGCGGCTCGATGCCGCTCGCGCGGGTGCCACCGGCCGCCAGATCCTGACGCTCCCTCTTCTCGCCGCGAGGCTTGCTGGGGGATTTATCGCGCCGGCGACGCAAGAAATCCTATATCCGGCCATAAGGCAGGCGCTCGAGGCGGGCGGATACGAGGACATCGATAAGGTTTGCCAGCTGCCGGGGATGCCGGCAGCTGTGCTATCCGCGCTTCGAGACTGGTGGGACATGGAGGTCCCAGCCTCGTTGCCCGACAATGCGCGTCTCAGAGACTTCACCTTGCTCGAGCACCGCGTGCGAGGCGCGCTGCCGTCCGGAATGCTGTCACCACCCGATCTGGTAAAAGCAGCCCAGGAGCGCCTCCACTTCGCGCCAAAGTTGGTCGGCGCGGTCATCATCCAAGACGTTCCCGACGTCAAACCCGTGTGGCGTCCGCTCATTGCGGCGCTCGGCGAGGTCGTGCCGGTGCGATGGATTGCATCGCAACACAGCCGACGGTCCTGGTTTAGTGGTGAGATCGAGACGTGCGCCCCAGGAGCAGCTTCGCTCGTCTCCACCGATCTCTGTGCCGACCCACGAAGCGAAGTGCGGGAAGCACTACGCTGGGCACGCATGCTGGTGACGACCGAAAGAGTCCCTCCCGATAAGATTGCCATCTCAGCCGCTTCGCCTGCGGCCTGGGACGATGCATTTCTGGTTCTCTCGCGCGAGGCGGGGCTCCCCGTGCATTTCACACACGGTATCCCGGCGCTCGCGACCCGCGAAGGGCTGGCCTGTGCTGCCCTCGCGGACATCCTCTTACGTGGCCTGTCGCAAGAGCGCGTGAGACTCTTGTTTGCACGTCTCCCGCGTAACCCAGCCAAACAGAACCTGCCCGGCGACTGGGCCAAAGGCTTGCGGCGGAGCGCGGCGCTGACAAGCCCAGGGCTTTGGCGGCATGCGCTCGAGCAGGCGCGCGGCGAACGCGCAGATGGCGACCTTGCCGAACGCGCCTTGTTGCCGGTTCTTGAGGAATTGGCCTGCGGCATTGCATCAGCAGACGTGGTCGGACGCCGTCTCCTGAAGGGACCGGCACTTACCTTGTGGCGGGATGCTTTGCGCATGGCTCCGCCGCAAGCCATCGAGCTCTCCTTGCAGGCCCTGCGCGTTGCCGATGGACGCGAGCCAGGAAATTCGATCGCGTGGGGACCTGCCCGTCACGTCGCGGCGGCACCACGCGCTCATGTTCGCCTCATTGGGCTCGGCGCGAACGCGTGGCCAAGACGGTCGAGCGAAAATGCATTGTTACCGCAGCATCTTCTCGGACACCTCCGACTTCCGTCTGCGGAAGCAGCCGAAGGCGACCAGGTGATGCATGACATCATCATCGACCAATCGCAGAATTACACGCTGTCGCGCGCTTACAGAAGTGCGACGGGCTCCCTGCAGGCCTCGAGTATATTGTGGCCGAAGGATCGCGACCGGGTTGTGGGGCGCAGCGCGATCCCTGCACACGCCTTCAGCGAGAGTGATCGTCTCTACGCGCGCCCCGCTGACGCCGGTAAAAACCCGCAGGTGCGCGCAAGTCGTGCCTGCTGGCACGCATGGTGGGACGGCGAGCAGCACACCGCACACGACGGGCGGGTTCGCCCCGACCACCCGCTTATCGTCGAGGCCCTCACCGAAGTTCAATCCACGACGTCGCTCCACCGGCTTCTCTGCGATCCGCTGGGGTTCGTCTGGGAATACGCGCTTCACTGGCGCGCGCCGAACCTCGACCCGCAGCCGCTTGCGCTCGATCATCGCGCGTTTGGCGAACTTGTTCACGCGCTCATCGCAGGCGTGCTGCGGGGCGGCGTCCCCCGCACCGGCGACGAGATTGGGATCGCCCTGGATCGAGAGGCAGCGCTCCTGACCGGAACTTGGCCGATCATCAGGGCTGTTCCACCGGGCCTTCTTTGGAGTCATACAATCGCGATGGCCCGCGAGCGCGCGTTGCGAGGGCTCACAGACGCTCTGGGCGAAGATCGCGGCGCGGCCTGGACAGAGCTTTCCTTCGGCGAACCTCGGAACGAGCCTCATCCATGGATGACACTTGCGCCCGTCGCCATCGGACAAACCGGTGTTTCCTTCCGGGGGCGGATCGATCGCCTCGACGAAGATGCGGCGCGCGGCGCAGCGGTCATCACTGACTATAAGGTTGGAGCAGCGCCTGAGCGAAAGAAGCCAGTGGTGTTCGATCGCGGTGCTGAACTTCAACGGGTCTTCTACGCGCTTGCGGTGCGGTCCCTTCTTCCTGATGCTCGAAACGTGAGCTCGCAGCTGACCTACCTTGAACACGATCCTGCGCGCACGCTCAGATTGATGAACGAAGAGCTTGAGAACGCCATCGACCACGCCGTCGCATTCACCGCGGCAGGTGTGCACCTACTACGCAGTGGCCAGATCGCCCCCGGGCCAGCGCCGGTGTTCTTCGATCCGCTTTCGATTGCTCTGCCGGCGGAAGTGGATACGTACCGTCGTGTGAAGCGCCGTCTGTTTGCCCAGGCGAACGCAGCGCTCGACAAGCTCTGGAGCAGCCCGTGAATGTGCCCGATCTCGACGCCCGCAGGCGCGTACTCACTGATTTCGAATCCAACATGCTGGTCGAGGCCGCCGCGGGCACCGGCAAGACGTCGTTGATGGCCGCTCGCGTCGCGATGATGGTCGCAAACGGGATTGATCCTTCAAGGATTGCCGCGATCACCTTCACCGAGCCTGCGGCGAGCGAGCTTGAGGCGCGGATACGCTGGACCATCGACGAGCTCCGCAATGGACGGCTGCCGCCCGCCCTCTCCGGGATTGTCTCGCTGCCCTTGGACAAAGCTGCAAGCGCGCATCTCGATACGGCGGCGCCACGCATCGGAGAGATCACGGCAACGACGATCCATGGCTTTTGCCAAGGCATCCTTCGTTCGCATGGGATTGACGCCGGCCTCGACCCCGGTTCGCGCGTGATCGATGAGACCATTGCCGGCGCCCTCTTTGATGAAGTGCTTGCGGTTTGGCTGAAGGAGATGCTGGGGCGCGGCGACCAACAGGACGGTCCGGTTGCGGTTCTTGCAAAGGACGATCCACTGGGCGTGGTTGAGCGGCTCCGCGAGTTTGCAGACCTCCGCCGAAAGCACCGCAGCGCGACCGTGCCATCGCCGGATTTCTCAGCTCGGCCGGAGCGCACTTTCGCCGACGCCGTCAGCACGTTTTCCCGCTGGCACGCGGCGGGACTCAGAGAGACCGGAACAGCGGATCTCATCGCAGATCTCGAGCGCCTAGCTGCGTTCTTCAATGGAGATCACGCGGATGCCGGATTTTCCGCGCTCTGGCGCCTGACCAAACCGCCGCGCATCAACATGATGCGGCAGAAGAGCATCGACCTTCTGCCCTACGACAGGATGCGCGGCTGGAGGCAGGCGCTCGGCGAAGCAGACGGGCGGCGTCGCGGACAGGAAGCAGCCGAACGCTACGAAGAGGTACGAGCGGCTTACCGGACCCTGATTGGCTCCATTGCGCAAAAGTTGGTGCACGAACTGGCGGCGCATCTAACCGGGGTGACCGACGCTTACGATCGGCGCAAGCGCGAGGCCGCCGTCCTCGACTTCGATGACTTGCTGCGGCAGGCGCGCGCGCTGATTTGCGAGAATCCTGATGTTCGCGCCTGGCTCGCCGGCCGCTATGCGTGCCTGCTGGTCGATGAGTTTCAGGATACCGACCCCGTGCAGGCGGAAATCGTTTTCTGCATCGCCGCACAATCCCAGCCTGAGACTTGGAGTAGCGCCGTCTTGCGACCCGGGGCGCTGTTCCTCGTTGGCGACCCCAAACAGGCGATCTATCGCTTTCGCGGCGCTGACGTAGAGTCCTACGCGCTCGCCAAGTCCGTCATTGCGAAGGCGCAGAATGGCTGCCTGCTTGCGGTCACCGCGAACTTTCGGTCCCGCCCGGAAATTATCACGCACGTAAACCGCGTGTTCCAGAACGTTCTGGAGAAAGCAGGCCAGCCGGGATTCGTACCGCTCGCGCCGACCCTCGAACTGCCGCCATTGCCTTTCGCGGCGGCCGCGAAACTGACCATCGACGTTCAGCGAGACGCGAACGCTGAGGAACATCGCGAAGCGGAAGCGTCCGCCGTCGCCGAGCTGTGCGCGCGCCTGATCGGCGCACTGAAGATCAGCCGGCCAGATGGGACGCAGCGATACTTGCGCGCAGGCGACATCGCGCTGCTCGCGCCGACGCACACCGACCTTTGGCGCTACGAGCGTGCCCTTGAAAGCCGGCGCATCGCGGTGGCCTCTCAAGCAGGCCATGCGCTATTCCGGCGGCAGGAGCTTCAGGACGTCCTCGTACTTATTCGCGCGATCGCGGATCCATTGGATACGTTGGCCTTCGGCGCGCTCATGCGAGGTCCCGTGGTCGGGCTACGCGACGAAGACCTCCTCGATATCACGGCGGCGCTCTCTCCCGACCAGGACGGTCGCCGGCGCTTCCAGCTCCGCACGCCGTCGGACGAGGTGGTCCATCCCCTCGCCAGGGAGGTCCTGGTGAAGCTTCAGGCGCTTCATCGCCTTGCCGCAGAACTCACGCCGATGCAGCTCGTCGCCTTTGCGATCGAGCGCCTGAACTTGAGAGTGGTCATGGCGGCACGGCACGGCCAGCGGAACGCGCGTGCGCTCGCGAACCTTGACGCAATCGTCGAACTCGCCAGACCCTACAACGTGGCTGGTCTTCGCGCCTTCGCGCTCGATCTCCAAC
>Ga0209960_1002647_pt1 | contig 17291 bp, 19 predicted proteins | sample ThiBiot_500_plan_2_FD_183947 | JGI IMG/M metagenome (GOLD analysis project Ga0209960, IMG submission 183947) | Wastewater bioreactor microbial communities from Cape Town, South Africa - Thiocy_expt_500_plan (SPAdes) | ecosystem: Engineered > Bioreactor > Thiocyanate-remediating >...
AAAAAGAAGAAGAAAAAAAAAAAAAGGGACTTGTCCATTTCATCAAAAAAAACAACAATTTTAAAGTTTCAAAAACAATATAATTGATATATAAATATTTAGTCAACTTGTTCCCTTTTAATTTCGGATTTTTTTTTTTTTTTTTGGGAGATAAAAAAGACAAAACCTCCTAATAGAATTAGAAATCGCTTACTTTTGCTTTATTTCTTTATTCTTTATTCTTTATACTTCTTCTTTTGATGCTCATCATCTCTTCATTTCACTAATATACCGCGTTTTACAATCATCAAATCCTTTGTTTGCAACTTATACACAACTTGTCTTTATAATTTTGATAAATTTTGGTTCAAGATTCATTGTTTTATGAGGGAATTTGTTTGACCTTTTTTTAGATAAACAACACAAAAACAGAAATTGAATTTAAAGAATAACTTATATACATATTCAAACAGAAATTATATCAAATTCATAATATGGATTTGTAATAATCTTGTTTGTTAGGAAGATTCTTTGTATTCATTTTCTATATTTTTATAATTGTAATTGTAATTTGAAAATAGGAAAATATCTTATTATTGTTATTTGTATGATTTTTTCTTTTTTTGTTAACTATCTTGTTACTTCAATAACAAATTTCAACTTGAAGACATCATATTTTTATTGGACTTCATCTTTTATTATACATTACTTCCTTTTGTTCTCTTCAATATTTACTTTGAAAAATCCGACTTTATCAACAATATTTCAGATAATTAAAGTCCAAATCCCCAATTATAATTGTTCAAACTTTTACATTTTTTTTTATAGACATTCAATATTTGATATCTTCTTGAGAAACAAACTAGAATAGACTTAAGAGAGAGAGAGAGAGAAGACTAACACTACACTACATTATTGAACTTAGAGTAAAGAGGAAAAAAAGCTATTATAAGTTAGTTATTTGAAATTTCGTCATATCTTCCCCTCACCTCCTTTAGCAACATTGTAAATTGAACCTTTAAACATTCACTCTTATTCCTTTTTATTTCTCTTTTTTAATATTCTAAAACTATTTGTTTTTTAAATTGTACAATACAATCGAAAATGTTCTAAATCAAGTGTTATTATTTATTACACTTCCACTTTAATTTTTGTGTAAAACTATCAATTTTGGAATCTAAGTTGAGTTAATTTTAGAGTGAATGAGTTGGAAGAATGAATTTGTTTTATCACTATAAACTATGAATTAGAAATAGAGTATTCTTATTTATTCTTATTTATTCTGAACATAGAATATCAACTATTTTATTATTCATCTTTGTTTGAAGGAGCAACTATTTTATTATTCAATTTGAACTTTAATTCAACAAACAACTTTAACAAAAAAAATTAATCCATATCAAAGTTATTTGATTCTTTATTCTTATTTAAAACAACCAATTTTATTTATGAATCTTATTATTTTTACTGAGTTTAGAATAATAATTCAGTAACTTTTAGTTGCGAAAACTTTGAACAAAAAATCGAATTGAAGAAAGACTCAAAAAACTACAATAAAACATTAAGACAAAACTAAAATGAAATAGAAGTGAAATAAAAAAAACAAAGATATATAAGAAATATTTCCTAATATCTTGATATTTAGTTTATTGATAACAATACAGTTTTTGAAGGAAGTATATAGTTGAGAGAATTGGGAAAGTGAGAGAAGAGAAAGAAGAAGAAAGGAGCAATTAATTGATTTTATTGATAGAAAAAAGAAAAATCCTTAATTAATTTTTTTTTCTTTTCAAACAAACCTTGTTAACAAACCTATTAGCAATAACCTTAATGTTAACTATTCTACAATATAATAAAATCATATAAATCAATATCATAAACCAAATCAAATCAATTGTTGATTCTATATTATTGAAGAATTGTAAAATAATTGATCCTATCCTTCAAAAAAAAAAAATATAAAAATATAAAAAAATAAATGAAATTCCATCCTTTTTTTTTTTTGAAAAAAAAAAAAATTGAAAACCATATATAATTTTAAATAACAATTTGAATAATAATAAATAATAATTTAAAATAATAATTGAATACTAAATAGTAATAATAAAATGAATTAGGCAACTGTGAAATTCAGGGGATAAGTCAATAAAATAGAAAATGCCAGGCTCAGATGAGGAAGAGAAGATGCTTGGTAGGTACCGAATTGTTCGGACTATAGGTCAAGGTAGTTATGGGAAAGTGAAACTTGGTCAGAATATAGAGACAGGAGAGGAAGTAGCTGTAAAAAAGTTATTAAAAGAGGAACTTAGAAAGCGTGGAGGGAATGAGAGATTGAAGAGAGAAGTTAGAATGCTAAAGTTAATTAATCACCCAAATGTTGTGAAACTTGTTGATGTAGCTGATACGGTGAGTTCGATATTTTTAATAATGGAACATGCTGCTGGAGGTGAATTGTTTGATTATATTATTGCAAGAAAAGTAACGGAAAGAGATGCTAGACGTTTGTTTCGCCAATTATTAAGTGCAATAACTTATTGTCATACTAATTTTATTGTTCATCGGGATTTAAAACCTGAGAATCTATTACTTGATAATCAAAAGAATTTAAAGATAATTGGTTTAATTTTTATTTATTTATTTTAAAAGTTTTATATTTTATTTATTTTACTTTTATTTTTAGTTTATTTTCCTCCTTTTATTTTTTTTTGTAATCTTTTTCTTTCTTCTTCTTCTATCATTTTCTTTTTATTTATTTTCTTTATTTATTTATTTCCATTTCCATTATTTAAAATAACAAAACAAAAAAATTAGACTTTGGATTATGTAACATATATAATGATCAAAGTCACTTAAAAACATTTTGTGGATCACCTAGTTATGCTTCACCTGAAATGATTAGAGGAATACCATATGTTGGACCAGAAGTAGATATTTGGAGTATGGGAATAATTTTATTTGCATTATTAAGTGGTTACTTACCTTTCGCTGATGATTCTACACCTCGATTATATGAAAAAATTTTATCTGGAAGTTTTGAATTTCCAGCTTATGTAACAAATTTAAGTCGAGATTTAATATCAAAAATGATTGTTGTTGATCCAGAACGGAGAGCAAAAATTTCAGATATTCTTCAACATCCATGGGTTAATGAAGGTTATCCTTCCCCTCCTGATTCAGTTGTTCCAGAAAGACCAGTATTTGTTGAGGTTCCAGATGAAGGAGCCTTGAATCAATTACCTACATATGGCTTTCAAATTGATGCTGTTAGACAAAATTTAAAATCTGGAATAGTTGATGCCTCTACTGTAACTTATCATTTATTAGTTGAGAAAAAGATTCGTGATTCACAAAGACAACAACAATTACAATCACAACCACAACCTCAAACTCCTCTCAATACAAGAAGACAACAAATGGCAGCACTTAGATCAGCTAAAGCTCGAGAACAACAACAACAACTTCGTCAAGATAATTTAGTAAATGCAATGGCTGGAACTCATTTAAATTATTCTCAAAAATCTCCTTCTCCAAATTTGACAGGTTCTCCCTCTCCCTCATTTTCACAATCAAGTGATGATCAACCTCAAATGTTAACAAAAGATGAGAGATTAAGAACTAGAAAAACAGTTGTTGGTGATGGAAAGGAGTTAGCAAATGCAAGAAAAAGATTTTTTGAAAGTCAAGCTCAAGCTCAAGCACAAATACAAGCTCAACAACAAGCACAACAACAATTCCTTTCTTCAAGTGAACATTCTAGTCCAAATTTATCAAGTGATCAAAATATGATGGATATCAGTATATCTCCAAATTTAAATCCAATTAATTTTAGTCCACTTCAATTCAATCCAAATCAAACTCCAAATGGATTTCCTAATCCACAAAATTTTCCTCCTCAAAATTTCACTCCAACTTTCAATTTTTTCCCTCAAAATGCTTTTACAAATCCTTCTATGGGAGGTGTCCAACAATTTCCCCAACGTTCTATAGCTCAATTAGTATTTTTTTTTTTTCTTTCTTTTTTCTTTTTCTTTTTCGATTTTCTTTTTTTTTTTTTTTTTTTTTTTTTTTTTTTTTTTTTTTTTTTTTTTTTTTTTTTTTTTTTTTTTTTTTTTTTTTTTTTTTTTTTTTTTTCTTTTTTTTTCTTTTTCTCTTTTAATTTCTTTATTCCTCTTTTTTCTTTTCTTTTTTTAAAAAAAATAATTTTTCTTTTTCACAGCCTCCTGGATTTAATCAAACATATACTCCAAATCCTATGCACCAAGTTATTGATAATACAAGAAGATATGGAAGTTTAGATGGAGCATATATGGAACAAATTGCTCGTAAAGTTGCAGCAAATTTTGAAAATGGAGAACTAACAAATAACCTTGGAGGAGAGATGAGTGTTACACCTCCACAAGATAATGATAAAAGAGCAACTCTAAGAATTGTGAAAGGACTTTTTAGTGTTTCAACAACTTCGAGTAAAACTTTAGTAGAAATAGAAGAAGAAATTAAACGTGTATTACAAGAGAACCAAATTCAATTTAATCAAGAGAATTTTACTTTTAACTGTGAATATAATGTGCCAGACAAATTTTGTAGATTTCAAATGGAAATTTGTAGAATTCAAAGGTTAACTCTCTATGGACTTCATCTAAATCGTGTAGAAGGTGATACATGGGTTTATAAAACTTTATGTGATGGTTTAACTTCTGAATTAAAATTGTAAAACAATAACTAATTAAAATAAATTGTGATAGTAAAAATAATAAAATAAAAATAAAAAAAATAAAAGAAGAAAAAATCTTCGAAAAAAATGACTTTTCTTTTTCTTTTTTGCTTTATTCTAATTATTATTTCAATTCAATTCATTTTCTTTTTTTTTTCTATCTACACCTAATTTTTTTCAAAATTTTGTTCCAAATATTTGCCGCTTTGTGATCCACTTTTTTGAAAATTGTTCCTAAATTAATTACGATAAAAGCACCAAGAACAAATAAAGTTCCCATCCAATACATTGGTGTCACTTCAAACTTTCCTTGGAAAGTATCAGCTCCCATTGCTAAGGGAATTGTAAGACTGAGACCAAGTGTTACCACAATTGGGGAAGTCATGAGCATTGCTAAGAGCCATAAATAATCAGAAAGACAAGTTCCAATTAATCCATTTAATAATAATTGTCCTGCTACATGGGCAGGTGGCCAAGAAAATGGTTCCACTCCTGTTGCATTTAAAACAAAGAAAAAAGGCCATAATAAGAGAATGTTACTAACTCCAACAAAACCAAAGAAAACATGCATATCTACTCGATCTTCATGACCAATTTTCTTTTTTAAAAAGACAGTATAACATCCATACATGACTGCACCAAATAAACTAATAAAATTTCCAAATAATGTTTCATGTCCACTATCACTAACATCTGAGATACTTACCAATACAACACCAGTTAAACTATTGGATATATTGATTGTTAATGGATAAATATATTATTTTGAATTTCTTCTTAAAATTTTAATTTCCTATTTTTTTATTTATAAGATTGAATGAGAAATTCTATACCTTACAAATACAGACAAGAGTTTTGAAAATGTAATTTTTTCAACAGCAAATAAAGCACCAATAATTAAAGTAAAAAACCCTAATTAATTTTTAGATTAGATTCAAAAATAAAAAAATTAAATTGGAATTTAGATTCAAAAAATAAAAAATAAAATAAAAATAATAAATAAATAAAAAAGTTTACCAGAAGTTGAATTTAAAATTGTACTACTTGAAACAGATGTATAAACAAGAGCTGCATTGGTACTATAATTTGCTAAAAACCATAAAAAACAAAATTGGAATCCCAAGTAAGCAGTCTATTTATAAAGTTGGAATATTTTAAAATGAAGAAGAAAAAAAAAAAACGAAAAAATCAAAAATAAGTAGGAGAGAAACTACATACTTGAACAATAGTTAAAGGTTTAGTTTGAGAATTTGTATCTTCAGTTTTTACTTGAGGTTTTCTTTTAAAATCATTCTTTTCAGAGTTTTCTATACTTTCTAAATCAATAGTTTTAAGGCTTGAATGTGAATCTTTTGTATCACTTCCATTTGTTAATCCATTTTCATGATGAATTGAATTATTATCAATATCTAATGAATTATCTGCCAAACCTTCAAGACTTGAAGTTCTTCTTGAAGGTGTCTTTTTATCACTAAGGTCAAGATCATTGAGGTCGAGATCAATTTCACTCTCATCGTCTAAATCCCCAAAATCGAGCATTATTACCTATACATTAAAAAATTAATAATAAAAATCAGAATAAGAATGTTAATTAGACAATTAATAAAATCAAAAAGTAAAACAAAATAAAAATAAACGATAGGAATATCATTTCAAAGAAAGAAAGAAAAAAAACTTGTTCTTCTTCAAGATCTTGATTTGTTTTCTTTGCCTTGTACCGTCTATTATTTTTTTTAGAAAAAATTCAATAATTGGTTATCAAAGTTACTTTAAGAATTAAAAAAATTATATAGAAATAATGAATCAACTTATAAAATCATTTTTAAAAAAATAAAAAGAAAGAAATTAAAGAAAAAAGAAAAAGTCAAAACCTCCAACAAATCCTCATAATATTCTTCACTGCTGCAATGATCAAATACACAGACAATGAAGCTGTTGAACAATAAGTCAAAAAGAAAGGTTTCTCAAAGTCCTCTTCTAAGAATATAAACTGCATCAACTCAGAACCAGCGACCCAAATGAATACAACACATAATAACAGTATCACTCCAAACACATGTCTCATCAACTTGACTCTCTTCTCCTTCTTCCCTTCTTTCCTTTCTTCCACTCCATTTTCAACTCGTTTTGAAGCAAAATTGGTACCATTGTGATCACGAGATTGTGAAGAAGACGAAGGTGGTAATGATGAAGAGAATGGAGGTGAGTTGGAAGAGTGGTCTGAAGTTGAAAGTGGGAAGTTATCTTCGTCTCCCATCTCTTTTTTTTTTTTTTTTTTTTTTTTTTTTTTGCCCTTTTTTAGGCCTATTTTATCCCTTCAATTAGATTTTTTCGAACCATTCAATGATTTTTTTTATTTTTTATAATAACTTTTCCCAACATTATCAAACTTTTTGATTATTTATTCAATTAATTAATTAATTCCACTTGAAACAGTATCAAATTGAATTGATTCTATTATGTTTTAAATATTGAGTTCTGAATCAAAAAGAGATTCACTTTTCCAAGTCAAACTATTAGATCACGTGATCAACATTTTCCCGCCAAAATTTACTTTGATTTTTTTTTTTCTACAAAAACTCACTTTAAATCAGAAAAAATCGATCAAAACTACATTGAATCATTCATAAAATCATCTTATTTTTGTTATAGAACATTAATTTTTTGAGAGATAAAAGTAGAATTCTAATTATTATTATTTTATTTTAGAAAAAAAAAAGAAAGGAAAAAGGAAAGGGAAAAAAAAAAAAAATGTTTGGAATTGAGGCATTAAAACATGTGGACCCACAAGGATTATATGGGAGATTTATAAAGGAAGGGTTACGACCTGATGGAAGAGGACTCAAGACAGCACGTAAAGTCACAATAACTCAAGAGGATAAACAACAACAGAATTTTCAACCTAGGTTTCATGTAAGACTTGGACAAACTGCTGTTTTATGTGGGATTTCATGTCAGATTGCTGTTCCAAACCAGAATATTAAAGGGAAAAGTGAAGGGTTTTTAATACCTGTTCTTCATGTTGGAGGTATATGTTCTCCTTTAGCAAGAGGAGGAATCCCAACGGATCATACACTTGCAATTACTTCATCTTTAACTAGAATTCTTCAATGTGCAAATTTGTTTTCACTTTCAGATCTTTGTATTGTTCAAGATAGAGCCGTTTGGGCACTTTATATTGATGTGGTTTGTTTAAATGATGATGGAAATTTATTAGATGCTTCTTTAATTGCAATTTTGGCTGCACTAAAAAATTGTAAATTTCTTTTCATTTCTTTTCCATATTTCTTTTCTATTTTCAAATTTCAAATTAAATAATTTTTTTGGTTTTTCTTTTAGTAACTCTTCCAAGTGTTGAATTTGATGAAAGTTTAGATCTTGTTAGAATTGTTGAAGGAAAAGGAACCAAACTTACTTTAAATAATATAACTGTTTCATTAACAATGGGAATTTATGATGAGTATTTTTTTCTTTTTCTTTTTCTTTTTTTTTTTCCTTATCCCACTTCAAAAATTATTAACTTTCAATTCAACAAAAATTAAAATTTTGATAGAGGAACATTTATTGTAGACCCTTCAAAAGAAGAGGAAGGAGTATTAAAATATTTTTTAACCGTAGTAAAAAATAACAAAGGTCAATTGATTGGTGTATACAAACAGGGAGGTCCACTTATCCAAGATTCACTTCTTTCTCAATGTTTAGCACTTACAAATGAAAGAGTAAAAGAAATTTGTTCATTATTGTAGTTAAGTAAAGTTTTTGAATCCATTTTTCTCTTTTTGAATTTCAAATTTTTTGTTTGTTATTCCAATTCCAAATATATTTGAAGAAAAACTTGCTCAATAATAAATGAATTGTTTTTTAGAAAACAAGAAACAATAATAAAAATCAGAAAAGATTCAAAAATTTTATATTACAAATTATAAGGTTTCTCTTTCTACAACTTCAAGAAGATGTTGACAAACAGAAGAAAGATCATCAAGTCCTTGATTTAAAAGATCAATCGCACTATATCCAACTAGATTCACAATTTTAAATCATCAAAATTTGAACTTCCATTTTAATATTCAAAAAAATTAATACCTTTAGCTTGAATTCTTAAATGAATTTTATCTTCAGTTGGATGAGGAGCACTATAACCACATAAATCTACATTGGGACTAAATAGTTATTATTGAGAGAATTAGATCTTCAATAGTCAAACTTTAGTTTTTTTTTTTCTTCCAAAAAACTCTTACTTTTGCATTAAAATATGTCTTAAAGCATTTCCAATTGTATGATCTTCTTGATGTAATACAAAAGTTGCATTTGAGTTATCTTTCGAAAGTGAGAGCTATTTTGAAAAAAGTTCGGTTAACAAAAGTTGAAACAAGAAGGGCAATTAATTTTTCAATAATAAATAAAGATAATTTCTTTGAAATTAAGAATAAATATGATTAATTGAAAATAAATGAAATAAATGTTAGATATGAAACAACTGAATAAAGTTATAGTTGAAGTTAGAGGTAATGAAAAGGGAAAGGGAAAGGTAAAAGTAAAGAGAAACTCAACGATTTCAAGTTTGGAAGCCATGTGCTAATTTTTTTTTTTTTTTTTTTTTTTTTTTTTTTTTTTTTTTTTGAAAAGTTTCAATCAACAAGATATCTGAAAGAAATACAAGAAATATAAGAAATATTCAATATATTGAAAGGAAATATTCATCAAAGAATGATAAATTTGAAGTAAATTTACTACATTATTGAAAGTATTCAAATTTAGGAGAAATAGTTTTTTTTTCAAATCAAACTTTGAATCAACGCTCATTTGATTTTTCTCTTCTTTCTTATACACAATTATAATCCAGTCCATCTAAAGGTAACCAAAACTAAAGGTATTGAGGATTATTTGACGTAAATAGCAAAGAGAGGGAGAACTTGAGCTTTATCAAAAGCCACTAACTCATTTGCAACATTTCCATCAATATTTCCTGTGATTGGGTAGGCCTTTTGATATTCTCTCTTATCCACTGCAATTTGTTTTATTGGTTTATTTTGATTAATTAATTGTGAAAAATGAAGAAGAAAAAAAAAAAAAACCGAGAGTGTAATGAGATTGATAACCCAATTTACATGGTCTTCGAATAAAACCTTCAGGGTTTTCTATTCCTCCAATGAAGGGACATTCTGTGACTAATTTAAAGAATTAATTTTAGGATAGAAAAAGAATTAATTTTAGGATAGAAAAAAAAAAAAAAAAAAAAAAAAAAAAAAAAAAAAAAAAAAAAAAAAAAAAAAAAAACCAAGAGTGTAATGAGATTGATAACCCAATTTACATGGTCTTCGAATAAAACCTTTTAGATTTTCTATTCCTCCAATAAATGGACATTCTGTGACTAATTTCATGAATTTTTATGATAAATCAAAATAAATAAATAAATAAATAAATTGAAAATCAACCTGGATAAACATTTCCAGGAGTAATCATACAAATAATAAATGGTTTCCCATCTGAAGTATCTTTGGTGAATTTTGATGAATAAAATAATGAACTACTAAAATACATCCCTTTTTATTTTTTTTTGATGATTTTTCTTTTTCTTTTTTTGTAAAAAAACAAAGTGAAGAAAAAGAATAAAAAAAAAAATGAACCTTGACCATAAAATCCAGCATCAGTTGCTCCTGTTGCCGAAAGCCCTTTTATTATTTATTTATTTATTTATGTATTTATTTAGTTTAAATTTCAATAGTTTTCAAAAAGAAATAACAAAAATTAACCAGTTTGACAAATTTCATGTAATGCAGTGTCACTTGTTCCATGAATCATTGGAACTGCATGTAACTATTGATTTATTCAAATGTTTAGATTGTCATTTATTTTTCATTGAAAAATAAAATCAATAAATACGGATTGTTTGTCATGATTCCAATCAAATAGTTCAGCTATTTTAGAATAATGATTATGAAATTTGAACTTTTGGAAGACATCTTTGATATCATTTCCATTTTTCCAATCATCTTTATTAAACACCCCTGGATTTGCTCTTTGTTGATTAAAAAGAGAGGATCGATGATGTTGAAATGAATCAAATAATTTTTCATTAAATAAAACATAAGCTTTGTTCACTTGTTTCATATCTCCTCCAAAAAATATCATTAGCACTTCAAGTTTCTTTAAATATTCATTTCCATTATCAGCCATATTTTGTTTATTATCTCGAAGTAAATATCGAATATATTTTGTTTCTATATATCCTTTTTCTTCCCATTTGATTTTTTCATTTGGTTTTGTATTCCACCAACATTCATTATTTACTTTTGTTGAATTCGATATTGTTGGATCAGTTATCGTTAAATTTGAAAGCGAAGAAGACAAAAAACTTGAATTTGATTGTGGTTGAGTCGAAATTGAAACTTTAATTGTCGTTCCTTCTTTTAAATGTTCCATATTTTCCAAGACAAAATATCTTCCATTTCTCACAAATTCCAAATCAAATTCAGTATTTCCTTGAAGTTTAAATTTCGATCTAATATCACTTTCTAATTCTGATAATATGATTGCAATTGTTTGTAAAATGTATAATTTTCCATTGTATTCAATTTCATAGGTTGATTCTAAATAATAAAAAGGATAAAAAAAAAAAATGGTTTGTTATTCTTTCTTAGTTTTTGAAAAAAGGAAATACTTTTTCTCTCTTCTTTTTTTCTTTTTTCTTCTTCCAACTTTTGTTCTTCATCGATTTGGGCGAAATGAGCCTTTAGCTCTGCTAAATTTTGCATTGAGGTTTCAATTACTTTCAATTTTGCTTCACGTTGAATATTTTTCACATGTTTTATGAGACTCTCAAAAGAAGATTCTTTTTTTAAAAAGGTTTCAAGATAATAATGAGCAACTTGAAGATCAGCTAGCATATTAGTGAAAAATTCTTGTCCTTGAAGTTGACTATTCAATAATTGAACATGTTTTGCAAAATTTTTCTCTTTTTCGAAGAATAAAATCAATTCTTGAGCTGAATTTGCCTTTGTTTAAAAAAAAAAAAAAATAAATTAAAATGAATTCATTTAGAACATTGAATAACAAGAATAAATAAAATAAAATAAAATAAATAAATAAATCAAGAAATACTTGTTGAAAGAAATCAAGATCATCTGGCTGAAGTCCACACAATTTGTCTTGAATATTTTTTAAATATTTATCAACTTCTACCAATTTAAGTGTGTTTTGATTTTCCATTAAATCTTTCCAAAGTTTTTCAAGTTCTTGAACATTAGGTGCTTCTAAACAAGTCATCTTATTATCTCTTAAAACAGAAAAAATTGGTCCAATTTGTTTAATGTATCCAAGTAAAGTAACAGAACTTTTCACTTGTGAAACTAACTTATTTTTGTCAGATGTTGGACAACTAAAATATTGAAATTTGATATCGTTAAATAAAAAGTGGAAATCAAAAGAATACATTATCTCCATTTCTTGATTAAAATCATTTTTTGCTTCGTTATTAATTAATGTTCTCAATTTACTAATGTCTCCCATCGAAATGACTTCATCAGAAAAAATTCTTTTGAGAAAGTCTCGAACTTTTTCGCAATGATAACCAATAAGTTTAGGGTCATCGAGTTTTGAACCTCCAGTTTGATCAAAAAATAAAGAATTAAAGATTTTAGACTTTTTGGGAATAAAAAATCGAAGGTCTTCTAATATTTGATTAGTTTCAAGGAGCTCCTCCAATGCAATTTGAAGATCAATATTTGCATCATCAATAAGGTTCCAATGTTGATTTTCAACATCAACTTCTTCTGCTTTGATAATATTTTCTTTTAATTGGGAGTTACACCAGCGAGCAATCATGACAAGTTCTTTGTGATCTGTAATTGATTTAAAGCAAAAATCTTTCAATTGTGAATATGAAGTGAGATCCTGATTAAGAAGTAATGATAATTGTGGCCAAACTTTTGGATCAATCGCCTTTAGTTGTGGGTAGGTGACATTTTTGTTCTTACATTGTTTAATTGTCAAGTTAATTTTATCTTTAAGTCTTTCCAAGGAATCGATTTGAGCTCCATGATTTTTAATCTGGGTTGATTGCTCCATTATGAATCGAAAGTTAATTGGGGGCACTAATATAGATTCAAACATTGTAATTGCCTCTTCGATGAGTAAACATCTTGCTCTTAATCCAAAATGTGATTTTCCAAAAATATTTGATTTTTCAGAGACCCAATTCTCAAAATATTGATAGTAAGATGTTTTTTTATCGAAATGGACTTCCAAAATTGTTTTAATTATATTGTCAATCATCTAAAAAGAGAAGAAGAAAAAAATTTTGTTTTTTAAAAAAAAGAAGAAGGAAGGAAGGAAGAGCAATTAATACCACAGAATAACACAAAGGCAAAGTTTTATAATTATTTTCAACTTTGGTCATTTCTTCAAGATAGGTACTCCTGACTATCCCAGATAAATGCCTTGCAAGAATCTAATTAATCGTCAATAAAAATGAAATTGTTGTTAATCAAAAATAAAACTACTTTTTTAATCTCATCTGAAAGTAAATTTCCAAGTTTGATTTGGTCTTCATGAGAAATCAAAGTTAGGGTTTGTGGAAAGGTCAAAATAGAAGAGAGAAATTGAAGTATCTCTTGTAAAATTTTATCCAGTGCTAGTTTTTGGTTCATTACTTCTCTGAAATTCCATCTCAAATGGTAACTAAGGACATCAAATGCTCTCCAGTTTCCTTTTGATAAAAGAAAGTCAAACGAAACCTTATTTAAAAGCTCTCTCATTAAAAGGTTCTTGAGTTGTCCATATGAGAAAGAGATTGTAATGGGCAGTGAATCAGGAGTTGGGATCATCTTCAGGCTAATAAAAAATTTGAAGATTTTTTTTTGAAAAAAAAGGGAGGGAAAAAAAAAAAAAAAAAAAAAAAAATAAGCCAAGTCAGAACCTTTTCTTTTCACCAAAGAGCGCATCTTTCAAGGAATCACCCGCAAGTATCAAAAGGGCATCATTTTTCAAGGAATACAAAGTTAACAATTCTAAAACATCACCAACCACATACGAACATGATTTAATGATTTTTTGAAAAAGCATCTTGTAAAAAAATTGTCGAATATCTTGATCATATTTTCCAATAATTCCTGAAAGTGTATTGGCAAGATCTGGACTTTTTGGGAATTGAATCTCAAAGCATTCTATATATATAAATATTAAAGAGGAAAAAAAAAGCATGAAAGAAAAAGAAAGAAAAGGGACCTTGAAAAACTGGGATTAAAAATTCATAGTGTGGAACCCCTTTGAGAATCTTTGGAAGTGAATTAAGCATTTCAATTTTTTCCAAGTTTTTCTAAGAATTAGAAAAATTTATTAATTTCCTGTTTTGATCAATTTAAAAAACAAAAAAACCATATTCCTTCTCCATTTAGCTAAGGCTAATACCAATTCGTCAAAACAAAGTGGACTTTGAACATATTGCAAAATATATTCCCAATTCTCTTTGGAAATTGAAGAAATTTTTAACATTTGGTTTAGAATCAATTCATTCGCCTGAACATCCTAGTTAATTGAAAAATAAATGTTAGAGAGGGAGAATTAAAAAAAACAAAGTGAACCTGAAGAAGATGACCAGTCAAAACTGCTAGAAGTGCATATACAAAGTATGCAGAAATGTTTTGTTTCTGGAAAATCATTTGTTGGATGAAATCAAGTAAGATAGTCGCAAGAAACTGATTCACTTCCTTTGTATAATCAAGGACGAAATCATTACTTTTAAGAAGATCATCCAATTCATTCAATATCTGAGAATTGTTCACTGTAAACTCATTTATGAAGTCATCTTTTTGTCTTAAATATCCATAATATCTAGTAAAATTAATCATGATTTATGAATGTCAAAATCTGATATATTTATAGGAAAACAAAAAATTTAAAAATGAATACAAAAAGAGCCGAGAATGGAACCAAAGGATAAAAGGGAGATCCATCTTCACCCAGCCTGGGTTTTCTTCCAAAATTGATCCAAAATATTTCTCAAGCTCGACAACTTCATTTTCAAATGAGGTGTTTTTTTCCTGAGCATTTTGAGCATCATATATCACTATCATTAAAACAAATTGCTCAAATTTTTCTTTTGATTTTGAAATTGGCTCCTGGTTGAAGACATTTTCATCAAAAAATTTTGTAACTTGATCAACAACTGAATTCTTTCCAGATTTCCCAAAGTATGGTCCTTTATTTCTCTCTTTTTTTTTTTTTTTTTTTTTTTTTTTTTTTTTTTTTGTTTTTCCAAAAAACATTAAAATTTTTTTGTAAAATGAACCTTTTGGTTTTTTAGGCTTCCCTCTTTCTCTTTCTCTTTCTCAACGCCAATATTTGAATTTTTTTTTAATTGATTTTTGCAACTTAAGGAAAAATTTTCCGCCATTTTTTCCCATTCAAAAAGGGAACACCCACATAATTCAATCAAATAAATTTATCCCCTTTTTGAAATAAAATAGTGCACTTTGGAGAATCAAAACGATTCGAATTTTTAATAAGTCAAGCTACAAAATAAAGTTCAAAAATGAATTCAGCATATCAAAATTTAGTAAGTTGTGGGCTTAGAATTTTATTTTTGACAAAAAACTCGAAAAAAAATGAGTTTGAAGGAAAAAATGAGCTTTTTTTAATAGATTTTGAAAAAAATCGAGCAAAAAATTCTTAAAATCAAAAAATCTGGTCCCACAACTTACTAGATCTCTCTTTCGTCTTTCTTTTGAGCTCAAAATGAGCTTTTATTAATTAGAAAAAGTGAAAATGGTTTTGATTTTCCGTTTTTTGAATAAACTGAAAAGATGTCTTCGGACTTGTGTTTTCTTTGTGAAAAAAATCCACGGTCAGCTTTTTTTCTTGTGTTCAAATTTTCGAAAAAATCCTAACCCTCGCTCTAAAAGGAAATAATAGAAAGAAACATGGCGTCTTTTTCACTTTTTTTCTTTTTTTCTTTTCTTTCCGCCATTTTTTTTTACTTTTTTTTTTCAAAGACTTTTTTTGCAAAGACATTTCAAGCAGAGAGTTGAGCAAAGAAAATATTGAAAAAAATGAAAAAAAGTGACTACAATCACTCAGAAAAAGGATTCCAGCAAGTAGTCATTAAATCATGACATTTTTCTTTGACTTTTGAATGAATTTTACAAAAAAAGGTAACAAAAAAAACAAACTTTTTTTCAATTTTGATTTTATTTTGAAAATAAGATCCCATAACCAAAGGGTCTTCCCCTGGTTGGTGCCCCATAAATATGTCGCCGAAAGTGAATATTAGTAAGATGTGTTTTGAAAAAAAAGTAGCCTTTTGTCTCTCTTGATAGTTCTCAAGAGAAGATAAAAGGAAAATGCTTAAGTTACATTTTTTTTTTCGCGAATATTGTCGTTGAGTTCTCTATCTTCCTTCCTTTTCTTTTCTCTTTCCAACTGTTCTTCATCTTCTCTTTCTTCCTTTTTCTTTCTTTCCTTCTCCTTTTTTCTATCCTCTCTTTTTCTTTCTCTTTCCCTTTTCCTTTTCCTTTCCCTTTCTCTTTCTTTTTCTCTCTCATTTTCTCTCTCTTTTTCTTCTTTTTCTCTTTCTTTTTCCTCTCTTTGTTTCTCTTTTTCATTTTCTTCTTCCTCACTTTTTTGTTTTTCTTTCTTCTTCTCTTTTTCTCTTTCTTCTTCCTCTCTCTCTTGTTTTTCTTGATCTTCTTTTTCTTTACCCTTCTCAAGATTTTCTTTGGGCTGTTCCTTTGGACTATTTGATTCGATAAGTGTTGAGGCTCGATTTCTACGGGGAGGTGCAATTGGTGACTGTGGTTGATTGTTGGTTGTTTGATTTAGTTGTCCAGATAAACTTGGAGACCCACTTCCAGATTCTAAACTTTCTAAAGCACTTTCAATCTGACTTTGAGTTAAGGTTCCTCGACCCTTTCTAGGTTTTGGAGTTGGTTGAGATTGGCGTGGTTCGTCCTCTGAAGGTTGGTTCTATGAAATGAAAAAAGGTTTGAAAGAAACACAAAATAAAGAAATAAATAAATAAACAATGTAACAAATCATACCCCTCCTTCCATATTTTGTCCTTTTCACGAGAATATAAGTTTTGTAATAAACTATAAAAATGAAGGAAAAAAACAAAATGACAAAAAGGTTTGTTCTTCGCACTTCTGTCCATCAAACAAGAATAAAAAAACAAACAAAACAAACATGGAGGAGGTTGACAAGATCATCCTTGTGACTCTCAAGCAGATCGGCTGGTAAACACTCAATATCAAACACCATTATCATATTAACCAATCCAATACTGAACTATTTTATCTTGCTTAAGATTTTTGAATAAATTTAAGTGTTTAAATGTTAACTTTTTTTTTTTTTTTTTCTGAAAGAGATCTCAAAAATTTTTTTCATTTTTGTTGTTGAGATTTTTTTTATTTTCTATTTTGTTTTATTTCAATAGATTCAGAAAGATTTTAAGTCAAATTTTATTTTATTTGTTTCCTTTGATAAAAAAGCAAAATATGATAAAGTTTTGAAAGCATTCTTTTTGATTTCATTTGATTTGGATTGGATTGTTTTTAATTTTTTTTTTTTTTTTTTTTTTTTTTTTTTTTTTAAAAAAAAAATTTTT
>Ga0209960_1002649_pt1 | contig 17276 bp, 23 predicted proteins | sample ThiBiot_500_plan_2_FD_183947 | JGI IMG/M metagenome (GOLD analysis project Ga0209960, IMG submission 183947) | Wastewater bioreactor microbial communities from Cape Town, South Africa - Thiocy_expt_500_plan (SPAdes) | ecosystem: Engineered > Bioreactor > Thiocyanate-remediating >...
AAAAAAAAAAAAAAAAAAAAAAAAAAAAAAAAAAAAAAAAAAAAAAAAAAAAAAGAAAAAAAAAAAGAAACAAGAAAATAAAACAAAATATTAAAAGCAAAAATATAAGTTATAAAATTTAAAATGTAAAATGTAAATTTCAAGAGTAAATTATAAATTTAAAGAAATAAGAAAGTAAGAAAGTAAGAAAAGGGACTTAGTATAGAGCTTGACTCCTTTGAGTTCATCAACTTGTGTTGACTCCGCCATGTTTTTTTTTGTTTTTGTTGTTGTTTGTTTATTGTTTTGATTCAACCAATCAAGAACCCAAACAAACAAACCCAATCATCAACCAATAATCAATAAACAAAAACAAATGAAAAGTCTTTTTTTGAATCAAACTTTGATTTTCATGATTCATTCATTTGTTCATTTACTCTCAATTTTTCACAATTTGAACAATCTCAATCTTCAATTCATGTTCAACAAGTCCATTGAAATTGGTGACTTTTTTGATGATCTATTTTATTGGATTTGATTTTCTTCACATTTTTTGTTAACAAATAATTACCATCATTTTAATCGTTCAAAGAGAGGAAATGCACTTAACAGACTAAGACGACCATGATAAAGAATAAAAAAGAAAAAAGAAAAGAAAGAAAAAAGAAAATAACTCTATTCTTGTTTTCATTCACTTTCATTGTCACCATCAGCTTCTTCATCACTGTCCTTTTCTTTAATAGAATACAATTTAAGTTCTCCATCAGAAAAATTAGGATCTGAGAAGATAGGATTTTCAATATTTTTTTCCTCATTTTTTTCATCACTTTTCTCTTCAACATCACCATTAAACTTGAAAAGGTTTTGGTTATGTAAATTGGAATTGAAACTATATACAAATTTTGAAACTTCAGGTTCTGGATAAATCTTCACTTTTAATTGTCCTCTAAGTTGATCTTGTTCTTGGTCTTGGTCTTGATCTTCATCCTCCTCATTTTGAATAAGATACCATCCATCTATTTCAGTAAATCCACAAGCTAATAATGATAAATCTACTTTTGAAGATCCAATGTACTCATCATGTTGAGAGATTTCATCAACTGTATGTTGTAAAAGAAATTCTTTAGGTCTATGAAAAACTTGGAATTCAATTTCCTTGTTTTTAAGATCAGCTAAAGTTGTTGGAACATCAATAGTAAACTTTGCATTCCAGATAGGATTTTGATTCAGTGAAATTTTTGTGAACCTTAATTGAGGACAAATTAAAATTAAGAAGAAAAAGAAAAAAGAAAAGAAAAAGAAAGAAAAAAAAAACTTTTTTTCATCAAGGGATGTCCAAGAAAAGCAAACATAAATATTTGACCATTTTGTAAAGGGAATATGAAGTCCTTTTTCAATTAAAAAGTGCATTCTAGTTTGTGGAATCGGGGAAACAAATCTATTTGTTGAGTTAAAAGAGAATTGATCATTTTCTGTTTTGGGAATTTGAACGTTTCCAGTTTCATCAAATGGTTGATTAAACGATAGAAAAGTTGAGTGATGTAATTCCTTCATTTCTGAAGCTGAATGCAAAAGAAAAAGATTAAAAAGTTATTGAAAGGAAAAAAAAAAAGAAAGAAAGAAAGAAAAGAAAAAATTTTTACTATTTCCATTGGAATCAATCAAAGGTTTAGTTGTTTCTACTCGAGGAATAATTTCAACAAAAAGTTCAATGACTCCATTTGTAGTATCCATTAAAATATCATTAACAGTATAGTATCTCCAAAGATTTTGACCTGAAATATCGTTTTGTTTATAATTATCAACAGCAAATGCTAAAGGGAATTTTGCAATTCCAATTAATTTCTCATTAGCTTCATAATGAAATCCTGAAGAATTACTTCCCCATAATTCAAAAACTAAAATTTTTTCGGATAAAAAGTTAAGGTTATTTGATTCAAGAGGAATTGTTTGGTCAACATTGAATTCTGGATCATTTCCATTCAAAAGTAGCTAAGTGTGGAAAAGAAAAAGAAAAAAATGAAAGTAAGAAGAAAAAATAGAAAAATAAAAAAATAATGAAAAAAATGAAAAATGAAAATGAAAAAAAAAGAAAATAAAATAAAAAAAGAAACCTCTTGAGCCACAGTCTCTTGTTGTGAAAGAATTTTACAACTAACAACTATCCTTTTCATTTCTTTTAAAAGTATCTTGACTCCTCTAATCCTAATTCGAAGACTTAGTAATTGATCATCATTGATTTGTTTCCAATGTTGTGAAGAATCCATTTTGGAACTTTGAGTAATTGACCTTTCATTTATTTTTTATTTATTTATTTATTTATTTATTTTAATTCTGAAAAAGAACAAAGAAAGAAATGATTACGATTCAGAATCAAAATTAACTGTTAAAATTAACTTGACTTCAGATTCCTTTTCTTCTTTTTCTTGATTTTTTTGATTACAAACAGGTAAACATACATGTTGGAGATCATTTCGGTCATTTGAACTTGAAATCCGAAGAGAACAATCTCCAGTCCATATGATTTCATCATAAAGAGTTTCAGAAATTTGAAAGTTAATTGTTTGTTCTTCTTTGTTTTGAATTAAATTCTGATCAACAGAAAAAGTATTTGATTTATTGAAAATGATAAATCTATCTTTAGAAATATTTTGTGAAGATAGGGTTGTTTCTGACTATTTTATTATTTTAATTATTTTTGAGGTGATGAGAAAAGATAGAAGAAATAAAATAAAAAAAATCAAAGAATACTTGTTCTGAAAATGGAATAGTATATGCAACATGAAATGTGGAATCTGAGTTTACTGAAGTTGGAAATTCTAATCTGGATATTGAGACATCTATAGATTGTACCCCTTCAAAAAGATCTTTTTGATGTGAATCTATTCAAAAATTAATAAATAAAAAAAATCAATATCGAAACTATATAAAATAATAATAATCACCAGAAAAAGTGGGATCTACATTACTGGATAAAATTTTTTGCATAATCCTTGTTTTTGTGAAGGTAAAAGATTGTCCATCTTCACTTTCATAATCATCTAAATTAATATTATCTTTGGTTGATGGATCTACATCCGCCATTATCATTTCTGAAATTAATTTTGCATTTGATAACGAGTCATCATCAGAATCAAAAGTTTGAAGATTGAAATTTGAGTGACTTTGATTTTGAAATGGAATTCCTCTTCCACTAGCTGTTCTATCCAAAGTTTCTTTCAATTTTAATGTCCTGGAGAAAACATCAGATATTAATTCATGTTCCTTCTTTCCTTCATAAGATCTCTTTTCGTTTTCTTTTCCTTTTTCTCTTTCTTTTTCTTTCAAATAACTTTCTTCACCTTGAATATTTCTAAGAGATAATTGTACCAAGAGATGTCCAAGAATTTTATTATCATTTGGATCTTTTGAAAGTTCAATTTTATTGATTATTTTTATTTTTATTTTATAATTATTTGGTTTTTATAATAATGAAAGAAAGAAAGTTGAAATATCAAAAAGATACCAACAACTTGATAAGCATCTTTGATTACTTTCCTAGTCACTAAACTCACTACATCATTCACCTTCACCTTTCCAATTAATACAGGTTTTTTATAAGCAACATGATACAACTCCAATTCCAAACTTCCCATCTCATTTAAATAACTTGCTAACCCTGGAGCCTTACATCTCACAGCATACGTCGCCGTCGTCCTCTTCAACATTGTCTCTGACATCAACCCAGAAGGAAACCTGTGTCCATTTGAACGAGTTTCAGGTGAGAGTTGAGGCTTGAAAATAGTATAGTCTTTCTGTTCTGCACCCCACCAGCAGAGTCTAACAATAATAGGAAATGAAGGTGAGAATTGAGGGAGGGAGAGCATTGAGGAAGAGAAGTAGAAGATAGGGATGTGGACATTCAGCTCCATCCGCTTCTTCCCTTGGGTCAGAGGAGGCAGAGACTCCATGTTTTGTTTTCCTTTTCTTTTTCTTTTTCTTTCTCTTTCTGAATCCAAAACCATTTGAGTCAAATATCAATTGAGAGTCTACTATTTGTGAAATCAATAGCAATTAATTGCAAGTCTCAATTTTATTTCAAGTTCATTTTATTGGTTTTATTTTTATTTTGATTCTAAAATAAAGAGTATGAGTTATTTTTTTTTTTTTTTTTTTTTTAAATTGAAACTCAAAATTTAATCTGAAACCAAAATTGATGCATGTTGACTACTTCCTATGTTTTCTCTAATTGATTCGAGTTAGATTTATAACTAAGAACAAACAACCACACAGGTAAGCCAAGCTCTCCACATTTATTATTTTTACAATTTGATATTTGATTAGAAGGAAGTGATTGGAGATAATTTGTGATCAATTTGTTTAAAAGTTGGTCTTTCATTTGGAATTTGTTTCCAACTTAATTCTATGATAGTTGAAAGTAATTCAAGTATTTTATCCCCTTTAGCATCTGGAATTGGTTCTCTTTTTCCTGATCGAATTTGAAAATCTATTTCTGATGTTTCCTTCACTACATTTTATTTTATTTTATTATTTTCATTTAAATCAAATAAATTAAAACAAGAAAAAGAAAATACAATGTTCCCAAGGAATCTTTCTTGCCATCATTTCCCAAAGAATAAGAGAATAAGAATAAACATCACTTTTCATTTCGTCTTCAATTGGAATCATTGATGAATTTGACATCATTCTTCCAAATACTTCTGGGGCTGTATATCGTGGTGAAAATCCTTTCACATTTACTATCTTCTGATTTATTACCTATTTATTTTTATTATTTTATTTAAATGTGAGTGAAAATGAAATGGAAAAGAAGATAGGAAGACAAGAAAGAACAAACATTATTTTCAGAACTAATCCTTGCTAATCCAAAATCACAAATAATTGCATTTATTTTGTTATCTTGGGCTTCTAATAAAATATTTGATCTAATTTTTTAATTTTAATTTTTTTTTATTTTTAGAAAAGAAAAAGAAAAAGAAAGAAAAAAAGAAAAGAAAAAAAAAAAGGCAGATTACGTTTTGAGATCTCTATGAACAATTCCATTAGAATGGATCATATTCATTCCTGATGCAATACCTTTTGCCCATCCTAAAATTATTTCACTTGGAATATTTGAACTTGTGTTTTTAATGTATTGATACAAATCTTGATCATATAACTATTGTTTTTTTTTTAAAAAAAAAATCAAAAATCTAAAAACGATTTTTGCAAACAAGAAAAAGAAAATAAAGAAGAAGAAGAAAAGAAACTACTTTAGTAATAATACATCGAGGATTTTCAGAATAACCAACCAAGGTAAGAACATTTGGATGAGATGAAACTCCCCAAATTATTGATATTTCTTGTTCAAATTTTAATTCATTATCTTCTGGTGAAAATCTTTGATCTTCAAGTATTTGTTTGATTGCAATATCTTTAAAGTCAAATTTCTTTTATTTTATTTTATTTTATTTTATTTTTGAATTATTATTGATTATGAGAAGAAGAAAAAAAAAGAAAAAAAAAAAAAACCTCTCTCAATTTTGGATCCAAGATGGTACCTTTATAAATGATAGCAGTTCCACCACCTCCAATTTTTTCTTCTTTTCTAATTTGATTCACAAAATCAATATTCATAAATCCTGGCATTGATAATTCAAATTTTGTATTCATCAATGTTTTATCTCCAACTAGGATTGTTAATAGGACATTAGATAAAGATATAAATAAATAAAATGGAAGGGAATTACCAAGAATGGTTGTATTTTGAGCTGATGAAATATTCTCAAGATTGAATTCTCCATGAAAATCATCTTTTAACTTTTCACTCTTACTTTCATTTTGTTTCTGGATTTTAATTTTAGTTTTAATTTTGAATTTTATTTATTCCATAAAAATAAAAAGAGGAAAGAAAAGTTTACCTTTCTTCTCAGAAAGAAAAGAATCAAGAAGACAAGAAGTAATAAACCCAAGAAACTAAAAGTAACACCAACACCAACTCCAACTGCTTGATTATTTTCATTTTTTTCATTTTTGGATAGATCACAAGTAAAACCATCTCCTGAATATCCTTCTTTACATGAACATGAAAAACTTCCCAAGGTATTTGTACAGATTGAATTCGAATCACAACCTCCAGTATTTATTTCACATTCATTAATATCATTTTCACAAAAATTTCCATTATATCCAATTCCAGAACAATCACAATATGCTGCTTTTGTCTCTGTTTTATCAATACAAATTCCATTATTTGTACAGTTAAATGTTTCACATCCTTTTAAGAGAAAAAATCAATTTATTTGGGAATAAATACAAGAAAAAAAGAAAGATAGAAAGAAATAGCATAAAAAAAGAAAGAAAAATACCTGCAGCATCAATACTTTCACAATATTTCCCAACATAACCAGCACAAATACATCTTAAAATTCCATCTTTTAACCCACAAATTTGATTATTATCACATCCTCCATCTCTAATTAAACAAGATGGTTCACAAGGTTTAATAATATTCCAAGATGCTGTGATATTATCATCATTTAATAAACAAATTGCTTCTCCTTTTTCATTTAGAATTGGTAAATATGGAGAAACATTATCAAATACATAATAATTTGTTGGACAATCTGAATAAGATGTTTCATTGACCTCCATTGATAAATACTGAGTTCCATTTATTGATAAAGTTGCACATTTTATTTCTATTTATTTATTTGGATTTAATATTTATTTTCTAAATAAAATTTTAAAATGAAAAATTACTTTGACAAGTATTTGAATCCTCATCTACTTTAAATCCATGTTCACAAGGAAAACAAGTTGATGTTTGATTATCAAGATAATGATTGAATAAATCACATTTACAATCAATAATTGATGAACTTCCTTGTAAACTTGTTGTATTTTGAGGACATGAAAGGCACATTGTTTCATTAAATGAATATTGATCTTCATGACAAATGTAACATTCAATTCCATTTCCAATATATCCTGGTTTACAATGGCATTCATAACTACCAATTGTATTTGTACATGTTGCATTAATATCACATTCTCTGTTATTCTCCAAACATTCATTGATATCTATTGATTTCATTCAATTTTTGAAGTCAAAGAAGATGAGAGAAATGAGTTTTCAGGAAAAACCTATATCACAATTAGTACCATTATATCCAGGTAAACAATCACAATTAAAATTTCCATTCAATCTTGTTGAACATTGACCTTCATTTTTGCATTGGTTTGTTGGGCAACTTGAATCTACAAAAATGATTTTTTTTTTTATTATTCTTTTAAGATCTAAAAATTACTACCACATTCGGTGTTTGAAATAGAATAATCATTATTTGCGATAGAAGGATAATTAGGAATTGGACAATCCCAGTAATTGGTTGCAAGAAATCTATTAGTTTTGAAAACAAATTAAAGTTAAATTTAATTAGTCGATATTTAAGATAGGAAAGAAAAGAAAGAAAATTCAATTATTGTATTTTACATCTCTATTAACTTTGTTAAACTCCAGAGTTGTGTTGGAATTGTCCCAGAAAAGTGATTACCATTGAGACTTCTAAAAGAAAATATTGTATTTAGTATAATGTACAATTTAAAAGATAAATCAAAATTGCATTTTACAGAACTTGTAAATTTGTTAAACTCCCAAGTTGTGTTGGAATTGACCCTGAAAGTTGATTACTATAGATACGCCTAAGGAAGAAATTATTTGTAGTTCAATATAAAATTAATAATTATGTTTTTACAGCTCTTCTAACTTTGTTAATTCCCCAAGTTGTGTTGGAATTGTCCCTGAAAGTCGATTATTATAGAAACGTCTAAGATAAAAAGAGAGAGAGAGAGAAAAGTTATTGAATTTGAATTCAATTTATCAAGTTATAAATGATGGTATTTTTACATCCATTTTAAACTTGTTAAGTTTCCAAGTTGTGTTGGAATTGTCCCTGAAAGTTGGTTGTCATAGAGGTATCTAAGATTTTTTTTTAAAAAAGCATTAAATTTAATCCAAGATATAAAGTAGCAATTGTATTTTTACAGGGTGTTTAAACTTGTTAAGCTCCCAAATTGTATTGGAATTGTCCCTGAAAGTTGATTGCCATTGAAACCTCTAAGGTAGAAACCATTAAATTGAATTAATTTGCTTCAGAAATCTTCTCAATTAACAAAAAAAAAAAAACATTTGTAGAATCCTTTGTGGATTTGTAGAACCACAAGTAACTCCAGTTTGACCACATAAATTATTTGTAATATTCCAATTCAAACTTCCTTTTGATGTTAATGAATTATACCAATTCACTAAGATTGTTTGCTCACCTGAATCTAATGCTCCTTTTTTTTAAAAAAGTCATCATTTCAGAGATGAAATTTAAATAATCAAAGAATGAGCAAGTGACAAAAAAAAAAAAAAAAAAAAAAAAAAAAAAAAAAAAAAAAAAAAAAAAAAAAAAAAAAAAAAAAAAAGAAAAAAAAAAAAAAAAAAAAAAAAAAAAAAAAAAAAAAAAAAAACCTCGGGAAACTTGAAGCCAAAGGGAAATGAGAGTTAAGATGATCCTTTTCAAATATATCATTGATTCCAGAGCAAAGAAATATCAAAAGAAACAAGCTTTAAATTTCAAAGAATGAAAAGAACAATCCAGTCGACTTCCGTTGTTGATCTTTATTGGATCATTTCGGGAGATCATTGATCATAATTCATAGCCTCGTTAACCAGCCCGCCTTTGTTTCCTGACTGAAATCGCTCCTCCCTAAATAGGAAGGAGCTCTAAAGGGGGTCTGGTCTCACTTATGACGAATCATTTTATTGAGCCTTTTCTTCAAGGTTTTACTTAATAAAATCATCAATTTTTTTTCTTTGACTTCATTTTGTGAAAAATTTTTTTAATTTTTTGAAAAAAAGTGCACGGATAAAGTTTAAATTTAGTTTCTTGGCTTTTCAATGAATATCTTCTTTCAAATCAATTCGAAAAAAAATCCGTGAGATTTTAGAAGTCTTTTGTTTGACTGCAAAAAAGTTCGCTTTTTGAAACGAAAAAAAATTGAAAAGCCATTTTTGTTTCGTTTGTCGTGAAAATCATCTCCTGAACCCTCGAAAAAAAGAAAAAAAAATGGCAAAAACAAAACAAAAAACAAAATTTTTTGTCCTTCAACAGCAGAAAAGAAAAAGAAAAGAAAAGAAAGATTTAAAAGTAATTTTAATTTTAATTTTAATTTTAATGTTAACGAGTTTTTTTTTTCTTTGGTGAATATTTTTGTTTTGTATCTTCTATGACTTCTTGTATATCTTCTTTCCATGAATCTCTCACACCTTTTTGAACTTCCTTCACAATTTCTTTTATTTCACTATCTGTTAGGCAAATACTTGGACCAAAAAGTTTTGCTCGGAGATCCACTTCAGCTCTCTTGTTCCTCACCTTCTTCAATTCATCAACCAAGTAATCTTTCCATCCTTTCGTTAAATTAATTTTTTTTGCTCCATTCTTTTGTTTTTCATTTTCACCTCTAATCCCTTGATAGTTAAGTGGCACCATTCCACAAAGGTCACAACAATCATTCTTAGAGGTTGGCTTTGAATAGGTATCTCCAAAATATTCAAGAATTGCTTTTCTTCTACATTCCTTCTCCGTTGTTAATACTTTCATTGATTCTGATGATTTATTAAATATAGTTTCTGTCGCAAGTAATAGAGTTCTTGAAGACTTTCCATCTCTTCCAGCTCTACCACATTGCTGTACATAACTCTCAATTGAATCTGGTACTCCCCATTGAACAACTAACCTAACATCAGGAATATCAATACCAAGACCAAAAGCTATTGTTGCAACTACAATCATACAATCTCCATTTAAAAAATTGATTCGTATATTTTTCTTCTTTTCTATTTTTTTATTGGAATTTTTTTTTTAAAAATGAATAAATAAATAGATAAATCAAAAGAGTAAAAATAGATTACTTTCAGTATGATCTGCGGTAAACATTTCTACTTTTTTATGTCCTAGAAAAATTAATAATTCATAGATCTTCACAACTTCCTTCTTAGATTGGCAAAAGATAATGGTTTTAAAATCACTCTCAACATATCTAAAGATATTGGTGAATTCAACTTTGAGTCCTCGAGATTTATGTAATTCAAAAGTTAAATTTCCTCTATTGGAAGGACTCTTGTAAATAATCGGATCATTCATTCCAAGAGAACCACTAATAAACGAAACTGTATTCGCAGTTGCAGTTGCAGAAAGAGCCAATTTCAAACATTTCAAAAAGTAAGCTTTTTCACTCATTTCTAACATTGAAGGTCTAAATGATTTTCCCCATTCTGAAATTAGGTGAGCTTCATCAAACACAACCATCTTTAACCTATTTGTCCATTCCTTCTTGGATAGAATAATTTTCCATTCAGGAGAGATGAATTTCTCGGGGGTAATAAATACTTTTTTTGAAAAAAAAAATTACAAAATGACTTTGATAAATTAAACAAAAAAAAAATTTTTTTTATTATTACCTAAATTAGTTTGAGCTTTTTCAGCAAGCTGAATTTGATCAGAATCATCTTGAGCTTGACCAACAAAAGATGCGGTTAATTTTTTTGAATTATTTGCTCTTACAACCTTTTTTTTTTAATTGTTATTAAAATTTAATTTTTTTTTAAAAAAATAGAAAAAAAATTTACTTGATCAACAATGAGGCTATTTAAAGGTGAAACAACAAGAATAACATTGCTTTGATTCAAATATGCAAAGGCCCAATATATAAATGATTTCCCATGTCCAGTAGGCATAAGTGAAATAACATTTTTTCCATTCAATAAGTGAAGTAAAACCTCTTTTTGTCCACTTCTAAAACCAGAGAGATTAAAGTGCCCAAGAAGTTCACTTGTTTGTTCTTCAGAGAGTTGAATTGGCCCAGACATTTTGAATTTTTTTGGATGTTTTTTTAAAAAAATAATAAATAATAAATAATTGAAAATCTTTCAAAGAAGTTTAAAAGTTCGATCTAACAATTTAAAATTTTAGGTTTGTTATTTTGAAGGAAAAAAAAAAAAAAAAAAAAAAAAAAAAAATTTTTTTTTTTTTAAAAAAAAAAAAAAAAAAAAAAAAAGAACTCTTTTTTTTTTGGAAAAAAAGCATCAATCATCAATTTTTTTTTGCAAACTCAGGCAGTTTTTTGATGACTTTTGTTGTTTGATCAAGCAAAAAAAAATGATTTCTCGCACTTTCCAGCAAAGCAAAAGCAAAAAATAAAAGATAGAAATAAGAAAGTTTTTTTTTAAAAATTTTTTTTTGTTTTTTTTTTTTAAAAAAAGAAAAGACAAGAGATAAAAGAAACATGAACAAAGACGTTAAAGGCAGATTTACTCCAAAGAATGATCTTCAAGCAAGAATTGCAGAATTAGAATTACAAATTAAAGAAAGAGATCAAATCATTGAAAACTTTTACTCTGATTTCAAACGTGAAATTCAAAATGTATGTGATGCTAATTCTTTGGGAATTTTTGATAAGCATGGAAAGATCTCTTTTAATTATGATAATTTGATTCAAAATTTCCAACAAAAAGCTCCAAAGTTAACAGAACTTTTATTAACAATAACAGGTCAATTAAAATTTAATTTCCTTCTTGTTTTTTCCTTATTTCCAAATTTATCATTCTAAATTATTAATTGCTTCATAATACTAATAGATTCAACAAAATTATCCTGTCCACTCGCAATGATTTTATGTATTCTCGCAAAAGAAAAAAATCAAAAAGCAAATGATCTTCAATTTTTTCTCACAGTTACTATGATGAATCGTGTTTCTAAAAAGGTAAAAATAATCATATAAGATTTTTTTTTTGTTATTTTTTTTTTAAAAAAAAAATACTTTTCCATAGACTATTATTCAGCTATCACAATTTGGTGTTATGGTAGGTTATTCAACTGTTAAAAGATTGATGGGAAAACAATCCAGCCAAGAAGAAGCAGTAAAATCTATAATTAAAAAGGAAGGAAGGGGTATTTTTGCAATTGACAATATAAATATTGCTTTGAAAGAAAAACATATTCGATTAAATGGAAAAAAAGGTTTCTTTAATCATATTTTGTTTTTCAAAAAAAAAAAAAAAAAAAAGACTAATACCATAAATTCTTTTTCACTTTGTAGGAGAGATGTGGAATGCAACAACCAGAGTTTTTGTCAGTTTTGTTGATCCTCCAAATGTTGTTGAAAGAATCAGAAAAAGTAGAGAATCCCTTACGGCTCATGATTTACTTCCATCTTCTCAAGAATGTAGTGAAATTATTTCTTCTTTTTCAGAGTTGATTGATAGAGTTAAAGCTAGTAAGTTTTTTTTTTAAAAAATGTTTTTTTTTAAAAAAAACGAAAAAAAAAAAATCTAGCAAAATATAATGGTCAAGATTTGAGAAAAACTGAAGGAACAAAAGTAAATAAAACGAATGTTTTAATTTTACCTGTTATTGATGAAAATGAAGCCACAACAAGTGGGATGATTAAAATTTTGAGGGAAATCAATAAATTAAGCTCTGAAAAGGACCTATTGATTGGAGGAGATCAACTTACTTGTAAAAACATTAGAGGTAATTAAATTAAAATTTCATACTTTGACATTTCATAGTTCCATAACAAATTAAATTTCAATAGGATCTAAAAGATTGTTAGTTAATGAAGAAAATAGACTTGATAAATTAGAAAATATTTTTACCTCCAACTTCGATTTCCACACAATTTGGCTCCTTCAAAAAACCATTATTGAAGAATTTGATGGAAGTGCAAGCACTCAAGGATCCCTAAAGAACCTAAAAACTAAAATTGGAAGAAAAAATTTTAAATTGGATGGTGATTTTTCAGCAAATGATGAATTTCTTCTCCATGTATTCCATGCCCTACTCAAAGCACATGATGAAAATGGAAAATCAACTTTAGATATCGCAACTTCTCCTCCTGGATCGTTAACCCAATTATTATTGATGTACTTTGAGTATCGAGATGCTGTAAGAAGTGGAGATGGAATTAGAGTGTTGAAGATGCTGAAAATGTTGACTCCACTTTGGATTGGGACCGACAAACATAATTATGCTGCTGAATCAGTAATTTTTCTAGCCAATATCTATTCAGATTGGAGTGATATGCAAGTTTCAATGGCTATTCACCAACGATTTGCAAATGTTTCAGGAATTCCAGGACACTACAAACCTCTAGACCAACTAAATGAAAACATAAATTTAAATATAAAGGAGGCAACAAAAGGTTTAGGTAATTAATTTTTATTTTTCTTAAACATAACAAAACTAATTTTTTTTAAAAAAAATAGGTGGTGATACAAGAAAGGAGCAAATCATGAAATACAGTAAAACTGTCAATATTGTAATGGAAGCTTCAGAGTTGTTGGAATCAATCTTGGAAAATGGAAATGGTCGGATTCATTCAACTAAAGAAGCTATCGAAGATATTAATGAAATGCTCCAAATTTTAAAAGAAGTTGAAGAAACAAATCATGTAAGTAAAAAAATTGAAAATGGTATAACAAAAATGACCTCAGATTGGCTTCAAGAGACTTTAAAAGGAGTTCAACAAGAAGAAGGAGAAACTTTGGTGAGAGAAGAAAATTGAAAATAATAACAAAAAAAAATAAATAAAAAGAAGCCATTTTTTTTTTCTCTTTTTTTTTTCTTTTTTTTTTCTCGCCGCCATGTTGAAAAAACCTCAATTTTTTTGATTGCGTGGAAGTGAGACCAGGCTCTTTTGAACCAATTGCCCATTTATGGTGGTTTCCAAAATTAGGTTTCTTAAGTGCCTGGCTAGCGAGGTTACATAATTCACTTGTTTTTGTGAAAAGTTTCCTCTGAAATAATTCCTCCACATTTTCGTTCATTAAAGAAGGCCACACTCTCTCTTTATCTATTTCTCTTTTGAATATCTTGAAACATGGTTGACTCTTTAGGTGTTTCATTTCAGTCCCTAAAATGAACGACCGATTAAATTAAAACAAAAAAAATTTTTTCAAAAAAAAAAACTTAATACAAAATGAAAGAAAAAAAAAAAAAGATAAATATGAAGCAAATGAAAAACTAAAAAAGATATCAATGAAGAAGAAAAATAAGAAGAAGAAGAATTGAAAGGAAGGAAACAAACGATATAATAAAATAATTTCGACTTTTCAGTGATTTTTGCAATCCACCATTTTTTATTTCAGAGTTTCTCTTTCTTCTTGAAGACAAACCAAACTGTCAAACAACAATGCAAACACTTGTTCTCATTCGAAATAAATAATAATAAAAGAAAGAAAGAAAAAAAAAAAAGAGTTGTTTCAAAACATTTTTATTTTTTTTTTTGTTGGTTATGTTTTTATTTTTTTACAAGTATTATTTTTTCATTTTTTTAAAATTAATGTACACAAAGAACAGCATCATATTCAAATTTTTGTCTTTTGACTTTCTCTTCTCCTTGTTCAAGTTCTTCTTCAGAAGAGCAACTATCCTTTCTTTTTAATGAACGAGATTCAGTTTCCATCTCCATTTCAGAAGTTTCTATTAATACATCTCCCAAAATTTGATGAGGGTTCTCTTCAGATTGAAGAGGTTCATCTTTCTTTTCTCCTCCTTCTTTTTCTTCTTCACTTGACTTAGTCTTCAAACTAAGAGACATAGGTTTTCCAAAGATTAAAGCGAAATTTGGTAAATCCTTTTCTTTGTTATCAGCCTTGATATCAATTTTCACATTATCATTTGATTCACTTAAAGGTAATTTAATTTTTATTTTCTGTTCTCGAACAGGAAAGCTATCTCTTGAAGAAATTAAATGTTCTAAAGTATTATGGAGTAAAATTGAAGTGCGTAAATTATCCTCCATATTTCCATATTTCTTTAACTTTTCATGAGTTAATCTTAAAACTTTTTGAAAAGACATCATTGACAATTAGAGTGAGTTAATATGAAAGCGGATATTTGAGTGAGTGAGAGAAGTCTTAAAATATAGTTATGTCTTATTTAAACTTTAAAGTCCTTCCTTGAAAAATTCAAAACTTTTTGCTGAGGTAATCAAAAATAAAAAATCCTATAATTGTCCACAAATAATAATAATTGGCTTGAAAGGTTTTTGGCTTCTTGAATATTTTGAATTGCGTCCGAGTTTATTGGGGTTTATAATGTCGACTTGACTTGTCTTGACTTGTCTTGACTTGGCTATCTATCTATCTATAAAAACAAAGCTAAAAAAACAAACAAAAAGAAAAAAATGAAAAGGAAAAAAAAAAATCTTGTTGGCAAAAAAAAATAAAAAAACCTCAACTATTTATAATTTTTTCGAGAAACGATGACATCGTTTTAATTTCGTCGATTTTATCTTGACCTATTTTTGATTTGTCCGGTTTCTTTGGACCTTTTTAGGATTTCCTCGTGATTATTTTTTTTTTCTTTTTTTGTTTTTTGTTTTGTTTATTATTCTCCTCCTTTCAATTATTTTTGTTTCAATAATTGATTGATTGACCTTCCACATCAAATAGTTTGTTTGTATTGTTAGATGTTGATGTTCATTGAATTGAATTTCAACTTCTTTCAAAAGTTTCTTGTTTCATCTTCAAATGTTGTTTTTTTTTTGTTTGCTTTTCTTCAAAAAAAAAAAATTATTAATTGATTTGATTACGTATTTTTCAGTCACAAAAGTCTTCATTTATGGTTCGTTTTGTTTTTGTTTTTGTTTTTTATTCAAAAGCTATTTTGTTTCAGTTCGTTATTTTTGGGAGCTATTCAAAAAAATATAAATGAAAATAAATAGATTGAACTCAAAATAAGTCTAACATTTTGGGGGGAGAGGGGAATTATTTGACAAAAATAAATAGCTTCTTTTTTTGAATGAATTGCTTTGTGGCTCCTTTCATTCATTTCATTCATTTCTTTCCAAATTTATTAATAGTTTGGGGCTATTAATGTTTTTTTGATTTGATTAAATTTTTAGATGTTAGATTTGTTTGAAAGAAAGAATAATTAATTAATTGAATTTTACTTTAAAAAAAACAAGTTGATATCCAATCATTTGAAGAGAAAAGTTTAGGTGGCCATGAAATTTGAGTTATTTTGAACTAGGGGAAAGGAAATAAAATAAAAAAAATTGGTTATAATTCTAGAAGAATTTATTACTGAACAAGAAAAATAAGAAGTAAAAAACAAACAAAAAGAAAAAACAAAAGAAAACGAACCATCTATTGAGTCAACAAATTTTAAAATTCAAAGATAAAGGGGTTCAAACAATGATGCCCAGTTAGTTGAAGTTAAAGCCGTTGGGTTAATAATATCTCCATTGGGAACTCGAAGAAACTCTAAAAGAGAGCAAGAATAAAGTGGGGAAAGATCCTGAATCGGAGTATCTTTAAGGTCAAGTCGACTTAGAAGGGTTAAAGTGGAGATTGGAGTAATATCAAATAAGAATTTGCAACTTTGAAGAAAGAGTCTATCAATTTTTTGACAATGGGTAAGAGGTAAGAGATCCTTAACAGGAGTACGATAAAGGTTCAAGGAAAAGAGTTGTAAACACTTTTGGAGGGGTGATAAATTCTGTACATAAGTTAAACTTAAATCTAAATTTACTAATTGTGTACAATTCTCAAGAACAGTTATATCTGAAATTGGAGTTCCTCTTAAGTCAAGTCTTTTAAGATTAGTACAAGCTCTAAGACCTTCGACTGATTGAACTGGACTATATTGCATATCTAAAACTTGAAGGTTAATACAATCCCTTAATCCATCAACATCTTTTATTTGAGTTCCTCTTAATGTTAACAACCGAAGGTTCTTACAATTGTTGAGTGCATGAATATCTTCAAGAGGGGTATGAGCTAGGTTCAGTATTGAGAGTTTGAGACATCCTGATAAAGCATCAATATTAAAAACATTTGAGTAACTTAAATCCAATTCTTGAAGAAATGTCCACTGCGAAATAGGTCCAAGAGCTCTTAAAGGTTGAGTTCCTCTCCACCTCAAACTCTCTATTTGTCTCCAACATGAAGAATAAAATGTGATCACTTCCTCATCTTCTAAAAATTTTGTTTTTGTGAACTCAACTCCTTTCAACCTACATAACTTACTCACTCTCCTCCACTGCCAACATACATTACTACAAACATTAACAATTATATTCCAATCAAAATATGAAAAAATTCCTAACAAAACTTCATCTGGGATAAGTTCAACTTTATTTACTGCTTCTTCTTGTTGTTGTTGTTCTTGTTGGGACATTTAAAGTTGTTTGTAATTTACAGGGAAGTGAAAGGGAAAAAAAAAAAAAAAAAATTTTTTTTTTGGGTTTGTTTTTTTTTTTTT
>Ga0209960_1002651_pt1 | contig 17273 bp, 14 predicted proteins | sample ThiBiot_500_plan_2_FD_183947 | JGI IMG/M metagenome (GOLD analysis project Ga0209960, IMG submission 183947) | Wastewater bioreactor microbial communities from Cape Town, South Africa - Thiocy_expt_500_plan (SPAdes) | ecosystem: Engineered > Bioreactor > Thiocyanate-remediating >...
CATTCAAAATTGTGCTATAGCAGAATCTACATTAAAAAAAGCTCTGGCTTTTGATAAACGCGTATTTAATCTTGATTGCACTTTAGATAATTATTCTATCGTCGGGATAGCGCGATATGCCTCTGCAGCCTCTGAAACCTTGGGTTTAAACTTATATGCCCGAGATTATTTGTATGGCACTTTATCCACGCGTACCGCAAATGAATTAAACCGAATTCTAGAAGTAGTAAGCCATGAAACCTTTCACAATACCACGGGTAATCCGCACGATGGGTTTACGATACGTGATTTCTTTCAATTATCCTTAAAAGAGGGATTAACGACGCTTAAATCTTCGTTATTTCTGGAAGAAGAATTAGGTGTAGACATTGACCGTCTCAAGGAGCATGGCATCTTTACTCCAGATGCACCAAGACCGACTTCTTATACTAACGTTCGGAATTTATATACCGGTGCTGCTTATGAAAAAAGCGCCGAAATTTTTCGCATGATTCGCAATAAAATGAATAAAGAATTATTTGCTGAAACACTAAGTAAATTTACTCGAGAAAATCGAGGTAAAGCGATCACCTTAGAAGACTTTTTTAGGTATTTTGATGCCGCATTTCCGGGTAATAATCTTTTTGATTATAAGAGTTGGTTTGACGAAGACGGAATACCAATACTTACAGTTACCGAAGATTATAATGAAAAAAAACAAGAATACGTGCTTAATTTTGAAGTAGAAAACCGCCGTGGACGCCCTATTCCCGTAGCCATTGCTTTATATAACTCTAAAGGGGACCCAATAACCACCAGTGAAACTCATGAGCTCACGGCTGATAAACAATCCGTTCCCTTTAAAGGGATTGATTGCACACCTACTCCCTCATTATTACGTAATCTCTCCGCTCCTGTGCAGATAAACTACGCTTACAATTTAAGACAGCTCTTAACTCTATGGGAACACGACAAGGATGATTATACCCGAATAAAAGCGGCGAAGGAGTTATACTCACGGATGGTAAGTGCCTATTGTTCTGGGGATAAAACGCTGAATAATGATTTTAAGAATACATACTCAATCCTCTTGCGCAGACAGGCTACAAAACCTATGAATATGTGGGTGGCAAATGAGCTCCTTAAATTTCCTTCCGAAGAGGTATTATGCGCACAGCTGCCACAATATGAATACGAAGACATACGTACAGCTCGCCGCGAACTTATGAGTAAAATCTCTACCCACCTGAATAATGAACTCAAGGATCTGGTGCAATCTCTTAATGAGACATTACAGAAAAAATCGAATGATACCCACTATGATGCATATAAAGCAGGTGCCACTCATCTTAAAGCGTCCTGCTTTGAATTCTTAGTGACCACAAGTACAAAGTTACGTCATAAATTGCGCGATATTTGTAAAAGTAATATGAATAAGGATATGACTGTTGTATATACTGCATTGCAAACGTTAATTAATTCTAATGATGAATTTGTTCCTGAATTATTAAATTCTTTTTATACGCATTACCGTGCAGACCAACAAGCATTAAATTACTGGTTCCAATTGCAGGCTGGGGCGAAAAACGACTCCGTCGTAAGCGAAGTCAGTAAACTCTTGCTGCATGAACAATTTGATGAGCAAAATCCCTCTCAAGTTAACGCATTACTCGGAACCTTTATCAATAACCCAGTTGGCCTTCATAAAAAAGATGGCAGTGGTTATCAGTTGCTCGCTGATTTCATCTTAAAGATTGAACCCAAAAATCCTACTTTTGCGGCACGCTTAGCTTCTCGTTTTAACTATACGCAACTCGCACAAAAAGAACAGATGATCACGGTATTAAAAAAATTGGAAAAGAGTGCAACTACGGATGATGTACGCTTGATGGTAAAAAAGATCTTAGGAGAGACGAACAAACCAGCAGTCTCTCCTAAAGATGAAAAGTGCGAAAGTGTTGGAAACTTTTCAATATTCGCCCCACAATTTCCACCCGGTTATGGTAAAAACACAAAAATTCAATTATCGGATTCAATCAACAAGTTTCGCGTGTTCGCTGGGCTCTAATATATTCTGCGAGTAGAAATTAAACCTTTCTTTACTGGTAAGCCTTACCAAAAGAAAGGTTTAAATTTCTTTTCTCTCACGCAGCTCAGCTCGCTTTTGCTTCTCAGTTTCATTCGTTGGAATTTCTTTTCCTTCCAAATTACTATGCTTTTGTTCATTTACCTGCTTATTAATGCGATCCACAGCCCAAGGTTGTGGGCTTGAAGTATGATAAGTCATAAGTCCTCCCATATTCTCTTAAAAGTATAGCCTATCCAACATAAAGCTGATGCTCAAGCACAACTCGATGATACGGCCTTTTATCCACCATCCCGAGCCCCCACCAGTCATCCCGAACGAAGTGAGGGATCCTGCAAACAGAAACTACTTTACCAAGATCTTTGAAAAAATAAACTAATTATTTATGTACTCAGGTGATCTTGGAGTATCGTGCAGGAGATCTTCGCGACGCTCAGAATGACGTAAGAAGGATGCGACTCGTCCCATCCCGTCATCCCGAACCTTTGGTGAGGGATCTCCTGGCCCGTGGCATGTATTCCCGAGTACCCTTAGGATCATAAGCTCAATACTTGTCCTGCGCAGGAGAACCCTCACATAACTTGATTTGACACAATGTAAAAGTTGAGAAACGAGAGAATAATTATAAAATTATGGATTAATTTAATAAAACATTAAGCTTAATTGTTTACACTAAGTAATAATATCAGTAACCGGTATGTGTTATGAGCCGTGATAACCGCTCCCAAGCTCGATTAGCTAAATTAATCAATCACTATCTCGCATGGAATAATCTTCCACTCCAGTGGGATGTTGAAGGTGTATGTCATGGCTTATCATTAATGCATGTCAAGTATGTTTTACAAAATAAAGAAACCGAATTTTTCGAAATGCTGGATCAATTGGCTTGCCTTGACGAAAAAGGTAATGCAGAAATATCCCCGGAATCTAGAGATAAAATGGATTTGTTCATATCACAAGTGGTGTTTTTCGCAAATCCACAGCAGTTTGACGCACAGTATAAGCAAGACAATGTCTTTAATGTGATGGAGCTTGATGGTAATAAGCTGACATCAAACTTTAATCTCGCCCTGGCAACGTCCTTAAAAAACTGGGTTCAAATCCTGGAAAATGATATTGCTATGCAATCCCAGGAAATATTTTTAGTCAGTGCAGGTCCCCACGTAATCACGGTGCACAGAAAAGATGATCAATACTGGGTATATGACCCTAATTATCCTGAGGGAATAAAAGCATTTGCTGATGCCGAAAAGTTACTTTTGGAATTGGCGAAAATCTTCAAGCAAGATATATCTAAAAATAATTTGGGGTTAAGCCTTCAAAGTATAACCAGCTCACAAGCACAATTATACACTGAACGTAATGCTGCAAATATTTTTATGCAGTACAACTCACAGGATTATTATATCGCAGGTGAAAAACGCTCAACGCTTGATCTTTTAGGCTCAATGAATAATTTCGAATTAATTTCTTACCTTCTTCAAGAAAAGAAACTTAATTTAGAAGAGATAACAATTCTTAGAGATCATGCAATTAAAAGAAATCAGAAAGATATATTCCTGCTATTGCATAAGGCCATTATTGAACAAAGTGAACCCAAGCAACAAAAACTACAAATGCAATTGATGATCTCTGAAACAGCTGAAGCGGGAAACTTACAAATATTTGAAGCACTTATGCAAGCAAATGACGCAACATATTATTTAAGTTTCTTCACTTCAGAGCAAAATATCCATTACTTACTCCGCGCGGTCGCCACGGGCGGGCAACCCGACATAATGAATCATGTAATCAATACCGTTAAACAAAAGTCACATGAGCGTGCTGCATTAGAAAATACTCAATTGGATAAACCAATCACCCGCCTGCTTCTAGAACCGTTGGCGAATAAAACTGATATATTGATGGAATTGATTGATAAAAATGCGCATGAATCTTTTTCCTCGTTAATTAGCGCCTTGGTAGAAGAGGAAACAGATCTGCCTTCAGACCGTATTATTAACTACCTCCAAAAGGCAATTGAAAACAACTCTTTTTACATTGTTCGCAAGTTAATTGAGCTTCTAAAGAAAAATGAAAACCTCTCTTTAGTACAGGGCTTAGAGTTAAGCGTTACACAAGCATCGAAAACAAATCTTTCAATTTTGCAACTCTTACAAAAAAATGAGGTCGCATTTAAGCCAAGGATAATGGCCATAATCAAGGAAAAATCTTCGCATAACAGCACTTTTTGGGAATGGCTAGGCTTACGCCTTATCTCTTTTGTGGAGTTTATTAAAGAGCAACTCAATACTCAGAAACACATCGAGATTCACGAGCCAAAACGACCGTTTTTACAGCTGAGTGAGGAATTCAAAAAAGCGGAGCCTACTCTTGATGCGGAAAATGTCCCAAGTGAAGTACTGACCTATACTATTTCAAGATAAAATGTAAATATCAGGGTTTTATTGCTCAAAAATAGATTAATCTTTGTGCATACAAGGATGCCTTAGCCAGAACCAAGACAATCCTCACAAATAAATACATTACAGCGTTTAAAGCAGGAGCTTTTATCAATCGCAGTCTTGCTAACTTTTTCTAAAAATTAAAACCTACTGTATAACAGGCTTATTCTCTAGCTCACTCGTGATCCGGATGTACTACAAAAATTCCTGGAGCATTGCGCAGGTATTCGTTATAGTCCATACCATAACCGAATATAAAATGATCTTCTATTTGCAAGCCGACAAAATCAGCCTTTTGTAGGCCATTCGCTACACGCTTACGGTACTTGTCAACCAAAACGGCACTTAATACTTGTTTCGCGCCCGCAGCATTAATCTCATCAATGATTGCTGCCAAGGTGATTCCGCCATCGAGAATATCATCTACTACTAATACGGTTCGCCCCTGCAGATTAATAGAAGGCTTCACTTTCCACTCAATATCACCACCACGTGTGGCGCCTTTGTAGCGAGTTGCATGGACGTAATCAACCTCTAATGGAAAATCCAATCGCGGTAGCAAATTACCTAATAAAACTAAACCACCCACCATCACACAAACCAATACGGGATTCTCATCTTGGAGGGTTGAATGAATATTAATCGCCATACGGTCAAGAGCGGCTTCAACTTCATTTGTTGTAAATAAGCAGGTTGATTTTTCGTAAACTTCTTTGATCTTTGCTGGGATTGTCATCTTAAGTTCTCTATTAACAAATTAATCTTTTCTTCTTTCAGTACCGGGAAAAGGACGGATAGTACTCCCTTGATGAGGATTATCTTTTACCTTAGCAACTCCCTGCCTATCCACTTCGTCGATACGGTATATGGCATGCATGGGTATAAATGTTCGTTTAACCCCATTGAACTCTAATTTTAAACGCTCTTCCGATGGATCAACTACTAACGCTGTTTGTTCACCAAAAACCAATTCTTCAACTTCAAGAAATCCAAATAGCTCACTTTCTTTCATAGTGCGCGCATAAATTTCATAGATGGACTCTTGATTTGCAAAAGTTATCCGATATAAAGTCTTTTTAGTCATCTTGTCACGCCTGTAATCAATGCAAGTAAAATTATACAAAATTAAGCAAATTTTTGGTATCTTTAATTACCACTAAAATAATGCTCCTTAAGTAATGCCAAGGAATTTTAGCCAGATTCATCAAAAAACATATCCGGCACATCTATAAGGACATTATCTATTAGGAACTTTTAAAGGTTACAGCGGGTAAGGGTGGATTATATTCCTCAAGCACATTTCGCTCATCTACCAGATAAGACGGTGTGGCAATTTGGTATTTACGCGCGATTAGGCAATAAAAAGCAGAAGGCACAGGCCAGAGCATTTTGCCGATCTCGTCCAAAAAAGTTAGTTTTTTTATCCACGAACTTTTATTAACAGGAGGTAAATAACAAAAATTAATTAAGGCAACTTGCTGAAACCCTCGCTGCGCGAACAGGCGATTTAAGGATAATGGGGTGCGTAATTTTACTGGGCGATCATGATAACAATGGAGTAAATTTAATTTTAATGCACTACCCCACAAGCTTAAGGGGTTAATACAGAACAGAACAACATGCCCCATGGGGCTTAATACGCGATCGATCTCATCAAGCAGTGACGTCCCCAGATTAAATGGCTCAAGACTCAACGGTGCAACAACACAATCAATACTATGCTGCTGAAGCGGTAGATGATTAAACTCCCCTTGGAGATCAATTTTATTATTCAGTGCAAATGGAGAGGCAATCCATTTATGACTAAATGCAAACTTATTCAGCCATTGATTATCGCCACAAGCGCCTAGCTGAAGTAGCGTATCGCCTTGAAGCTTAAAGGGCAAGGTATCAAGTAGAGTGGTAAATTCATTGGCAGCAAAAACACCAAGCGGCGTTTGAAACCATTTGTTCAATGAGCGATATTGTTTCATTTGCTGGTGAATTAACACATTGGTCACTTTTAGTTGGTGAATCCTGATTTAAACTACGATACAATGAGTTTTAATCGGAGACAATCTATTGTCAATGATTTATTAGGAAACATCTCTATTATTTTTGGAAAAATAATAACTTGCAAGTGGACTTCATGATAGGAAACGAGTTAACACCTCAGGGATTGTCTCAGTCGGGACTTACCCTTTTAAAGGAAGATCTAGTACCGCTTTATGTGCTTCAAGAACAAGCTAAAGCGTGCAACTTATCCCTTCCCTCTTACCTTATCCGTATAAAAAATTTTTCTGCTTTACAAGCAGCAGAAACCATTGCCCAAGCATTTGCTTTACCTTTTTTTCAGCTGCACGCAATGGATGCAAGTCAATTACCTTGGGAATTGTTAGATGAACGCCTCATAATGAAGCATCGCATCATACCCATCGCAATGCATCATCCAACCCTAAAAGTTGCTATAGCGGAACCAAAGGCCCTAGAGGTATGGACAGAACTTCAATTTCATACAGGTTGTACGCTGCAACCTGTGATCGTCGAGGTCGACCAATTAGATCTCTTGCTTAAGCAATATACGACTATCTGCACTGAAAAAAAACTCTCACAACTTTTTGAGCGTGCTCTCTTTGAGCAGGTTCATGCCGGTGAAACAACCAATAATTTCATACCCCAAATGGTAGAGCTTATTTTAAATGAAGCGATCAAGAAAAAAGCATCCGACATTCATTTTGAGCCCTACGAAGCCTTTTACCGGATCAGATTTCGTTTAGACGGCATTCTCTATACTATAGCAACCCCACCCAAGGCTCTGGCTGCACGAATCACCGCTTGTATAAAAGTTATGGCGCAGTTAGATATTTCTGAAAAACGCCTACCTCAAGATGGCCGCTTTACTCAAGCTGTAGCAGAGCGAAAAATCTATGATTTGCGTGTAAGCACCTGTCCAACCTTAGCAGGTGAAAAAATAGTCATCCGTATCTTAAATCCCGAAGGCCTGTTACGCCCGCTGGATGAACTGGGACTATCCATTTCGCAAAAAGATACCTTACTACGCGCATCACGAAAACCACAGGGTCTTATTTTAGTGACTGGTTCTACGGGAAGCGGTAAAACGACAACTTTGTATTCATTACTCCAGCAACTCAATGAACCAACAAGAAATGTCATCACCGCCGAAGACCCTATTGAAATACAGCTCGATGGCATCAATCAGGTTAACGTTAATTTGAAATCAGGCTTAACCTTTGCCCACGCCCTTAGGGCGTTTTTAAGACAAGATCCGGATGTTATCTTACTGGGAGAAATACGTGATCGGGAAACCGCGGATATGGCGGTTAATGCTGCGCAAACCGGGCATTTGGTTCTATCCACCTTGCATACCAATAGCGCCGCCGAAACACTGAATCGTCTGCTGCAAATCGGTGTTGCCCCGTACAACATTGCCAGCGCCTTAAACCTGATTGTTTCCCAAAGACTGGTACGCACTTTATGTAACTTTTGCAAGGAAGCGTATACACCTAATACGCCATTGGTTTCAGAGCCTGAAGAGCAATCAGCAACATTTTATCGGGCGCAAGGCTGTCCCCAGTGCCATCTGGGTTTCCAGGGCCGTACCGGGATTTTTGAGGTATTACCGATAACACCGAATCTCATGCAACTTATTGTCGATGGCGTACATCCGCAGCAAATATCCCAGGCAGCCCAAAAGGAAGGTATGATCCCAATTTTTCAATCAGGAATGTCCAAAGTTGCCGCCGGGATAACCACAATTGAAGAACTTTATCGAGTAACAATTGAATAAATAGTGTGAGAAAACAGTGAAGAAGATGGAAGTTATTTTTACGTTTTATTATATGGGTAAAAACGCTCAAGGACAAAAAATCAGCGGTTATATTCAGTCAGAGACAGCTGGCATAGCCAAGCTTAAACTGCGTGAGCAAGGGATACTTCATGCAAACCTTCGTAAGACCTATTTTAATCACCGATTAAGTCGCATTACCCCCCATGAGTTGAGTGTTTTTAGCCGCCAATTTGCGACCCTGGTTGAGGCGAATATTCCCATAACTCAAGCTCTGGATATTATTGGGAAAGGACAAATTTCATCCGCTTTACAGCGCCTCGTACTCAATCTAAAAGAAGATATAAGCCAGGGGCTCAGTCTTGCTGAAGCCATGAATAAATATCCCGGTTGCTTCAATGATTTTACAGCGAGTCTCGTTGCTGCTGGAGAGCATTCAGGCTCATTGCCTATTATGTTACATCGTATTGCAAGTTATCGGGAGCAAATTGAAAAGGTTAAAAAAAACGTAAAAAGAGCATTAACCTACCCCATTGCGGTTCTATTAATCAGTGTAATTATCTTTTTAGGATTATTATTTTTTGTAGTACCACAGTTTGAAATTCTTTTTCATGACTTTGGCGCAGAACTGCCAACGGTAACTCGTTATACCCTTCTACTTTCGAAGGCTGTTAAAAATTATTGGTTCCTCATTTTTGGGGTACCCTTTGCACTCGGTTATGGGGTATTTTTTTTGCATCGTCGCTGGTCCTCCTTTGCAAACTGTTTAAATCGCATATCTTTACGCTTACCGATATTGGGGCTGATTATTAAAAAAAGTGCAATTACTCGTTTTATGCGTACCTTGTCTACCACGTTTGCGGCCGGCCTACCCTTAGTAGACGCTTTGACCTGCGTTGCAGGCGCCACAGGTAATCGTGTTTTTGCTGAAGCCACCTGGAATATTCGCGCCGAAGTCATCATGGGGCAAATGATGCACCCTGCTATGGCAAAAACACGCTTATTCCCACATATGGTACTGGACATGATTTTGGTCGGTGAAGAATCAGGTAATTTTGAAAAAATGCTCAACAAGATTGCGGATTTTTACGAAGAAGAGGTTGAAAATGCAGTAAATACCTTGTGCAAAATTCTTGAACCACTCATTATGTGCTTCTTAGGAATTATGGTCAGTGCATTTATTATCGCGATGTATCTGCCGGTTTTTAAATTAGGTCTAATCATGTAATCCACCCATTATATGGAACCGTAAAATGCTTGAAGAATTAATAAACGAACATGTGTGGTTTTTATACTTAAGTCTGGGAATTGTGTCCTTGGTCATCGGTAGTTTTTTAAACGTTGTCATTTATCGTTTACCCATTATCCTTCAGGAACAATGGCAGCTCGAGGCTAAGGCTTTACTGGGATTAACCGTGGCAAAAAAGTCTCATTATAATCTTCTGCTACCCCGATCCTCCTGCCCTGAATGCCAGAGCATAATTCCAGCTTGGCATAATGTACCGCTTTTAAGTTTCATCCTCTTGCGCGCACGATGCCATCACTGCCATGCTAAAATTTCATTCAGATATCCTCTAATTGAATTACTCACCGTCCTACTTTCGTTCATTCCGGTATTTGTCTATGGCTTCACCCTCCACGCGCTTTTTGCTCTAGGGGCGATATGGATTTGTATTTGCCTTGTTGCTATCGATTTAGAACATCATCTGTTACCTGACGGCCTCACGTTATTACTTTTGTGGATGGGAATGCTGGCAAATACCTGGGAATTATACACCCCACTCCCAGATGCAGTTTTAGGAGCAATTTTTGGCTATCTGAGCCTATGGATATTTATTCAGCTTTATTACTGGAAAAGTGGTAAAATCGGCATGGGTCATGGCGATTTTAAATTATTTGCAGCTTTTGGCGCCTGGTGTGGTTGGCAGATGTTGCCTATTATCCTGTTTTTTGCCTCGATAACTGGGGCCTTAGCCGGACTGATTTATCTCAACATCACGCATAAAGGCAAAGACACACCCATTCCATTTGGTCCTTTTCTGTGTTTTTCTGGGATAATCGTCCTTCTTTGGGGACAGAGCTTGTTAAGCAGGTATTTAAGTTTGTGGTTATGAGATGAGTTTTATATGAAATACGATGTTATTCTATTTGATTTGGATGATACCTTAATCGATTTTACGGCCGCTGAGCGATTCTGCTTACAACAGATTTACGAGCGTTTTTATCATCAGCTTGAAGCCCCGCTATTTCACTCCCATTTTAAGACCATTAATCATGATTTATGGCTTCGCGTTGGCGCGCTAAACGATCCTCTGATGCCGAATGACGTACGCTTTTTGCGCTTTCAGCAACTAAACGCTGTACTCAATCATGCTGTGGATCACCTTGAAGTTGCGAATGCATACGAGCAACTACTAGGAGAGCACTGTCATTGGATTACCCAAGCAAAACCGGTAATTGAGTTTTTACACCGAACGGGGCATATTCTTGGGATTATTACCAATGGGATGACGGATTCTCAAGCCCGTAAATATCAACGGCTTGAGTTACATCGTTGGTTTGAGTGTTTCATTGTTTCTGAAAATGTGGGGCTTGCGAAACCGAATAAAACTATTTTCGAATTAGCTGTAAATAATCTGGCAGCTCATAGAAAGTGCTCCGCCGACTTTTATGCGAAAGAAAGAATGCTCATGGTTGGGGATTCCATCATCAACGACGGTCAAGGTGCTTTTAATTTTGGTATTCATTACTGTCATGTCGGTATCAACAGTTTTCCTGCGAGCTCACAACAGACGCCGGTTCACTATCAGCTCCAATCAATTGCTGAGCTTCCCCAATCCCTGGGATATGCGGAAGCTTTCGAGGAATTTATGCTTGAATATTACATGAGTGTAAGTTAACGTTCATCACAAACCGTGTAGTAACCATGGCGGAAGGGATTGCTACGCGAACGAAAGATGTAACTGCGACAACGCTGCCCCTGCTCATCTAGATAACGTCGTTCTAAACGAAAGCTCATGTCTGGAAAATTCATGTCCTGTTGCCATTCGTAGGCTGCACGTGCATTTTGCTCTTTTTCCATATCTTTAAAATATTTGCTGAGCTTACTCGCCTGACTTGAGCTCATGAGTACCAACAAGAGTGTAAACAAGAATTTTTTCATAAAAGAGATTGCCTAAAAAATTTTAAATGTGCGTCATTTTATACCAAAAACCTCTTTCTGTGCAAAAAAAGGAATCTTTTTGATTAATTATGTACAGGGAAAAGGAAAATCTTGTATACTTTTTGCCCCTACATAAATAAGGAAAGTAAAATGCCTGAGACTAAGGAAAAAAATGAAGTTTTAATTGTTCGCGTGACCAATTCTCAAAATTATTGGAATTGGGTCAGAAATAAAATCTCCTCTTACCAGCAAGCAATTAAAAACACGTTTCGTTTATTAACCCGGTTTAATGGTTCACAGGATCCCAACGCATTTCATAACATGCTTGAGGAAGATTTTAAAAACATGGCTCAGGATGAGATAAAAATCTCTTCTTACACAATGGTTGCCCCTAATAGACATCAACTCACGCAACGGATTGTCTCAATCGCCAACCCCCTTATTCTTGAAGCCTTGCGTCGCATCCCCCGCTACGAAACAGTCGATCCTGTATACTTTGATGAGCATCCTACGGTACCGAAAATTGGAGGTGGCCGTGCCTTCAATACAGTTTTAGAAGCAATTGGCATGGGAATTCTCAGCGCCGAGCATGAAGCCCATTCAGCATTTAACCAGGAAATGATCAGCGCTCTCACTTTAACTTCAATGGATGCGAAAGCCATAACGGGAACCCATGCAAACCTGAAAAAAAGTGTGATCAACAGTATAGAAGCTGAAACGCAGGCCCTAAAAACGCGCATTCATTCTTCACTAGCCCCTGTGCCGTTAAGCATTGATTTTCGTACTTTTGCCTTAAAAATATTACTTAAAGGATTTTATCCTAAATATCAATGGGCTGATTTCTGGATTGAGCAATTATCCAGTCTTATCGAAACAATCTCGGACCAGGCATTTAGACATGTTGTAAATCCTTATGCCCCCATTGAAAAACTACGTCAATCTGCAAAAAGACAACTTGCCCCCTACCTCAAGCTCATTTTATCGCAAGACCAAAGTTTGTTATTTAGTGAGGATTACTTGCAAAATATATCGGTGGAGATTCAAGAACAGATTCTGATTTCTTTACTGTTTGCAGGAGGAGACAACATCAAAAAATATTTAGACCATTTATTTATTGAGTTGGCAAAAGCAAATTTGGAAGCGCCCCTATCGAAGGAGGACCTACAAGCATATATAACCGAAACCGGTCGCCTCTATACCACCATTTATGCGCAACCCGGAAAAGCCTTGGAAGATTTTACGATTCAATTTGAAGGCAAAACCTATACTATTTTAAAAGGTGACGAGCTTCATTACAGTACGTGGGTTGCTAATCGCGATACCAAGGAATGGGGAGAGGATGCGAGCGAATTCAATCCCTATAGAGTAGAAAATAAGAACAAGAAACTAAACCCGCTGGCAACATTTGGTTCCGGTTCACGGGTATGCCGCGGTAAAACATTGACTCTAACGATTGTCGAATATGTCGCTCAAGAATTTATGAAGGATTTTTGTTGGCAAGCCTTTGTGGATGATATTCCAGAAACTCATCCGACCGAGTTTAATTTTAACAACGGAGTTCAAGGAAGATTAGAGTATATTTTTAGAGCGCGCATGGCACCGTCAAAAACTGTTCATAATATTCCCAAAAATGAAGCTGTTCAGAATTTAGCACCGATATATGCCAATAATCAAATGGTTTTATTTGCAAATCAGGATTTGGATGAGACCATCAGTGAAGAAGAAACCAATACGCTCGATAATTCTTTCGCCCATGCTCCAGGAGATTCTTATAGTTAACGAGAATAGTTATAACTCCCGCAATCAGCGGGAGTTATACTTAAAATCGCTGAGATTCTATTACTCAGGTACTGAGCGGCCATCTTCAAAGAACGTGACTCGTCCGGTTTTGATATCATGCAAACCGGCAACAATTCCAACTTTCTTCTCGGCAACCAATTTTTTCAGCAGCGGACTTCTATCCTGAATTTCCTGAACCATACGCACAGCGTTCGCTTTAGCAATCGCATCAACCAGTTTCATGTCCGAACAATTTTTATTGTCTTGTTCTTTCATGGTCATTTGCACCACTGGTTTTATTTTATCCAAGACATCGGTCAAATGCCCTAATTGAACGCCATCACAAGCACCGGCCACTGCCCCGCAGGAGGTATGTCCCAATACAACTATGAGTCGCGAACCCGCAGCTTTCGTAGCAAATTCCATGCTTCCAAGGATGTCATCATTCACCACGTTTCCGGCAACACGCAGTGTAAACAAATCAGCTAGACCCTGGTTGAAGAAAAACTCAGGCACACTTCGAGAATCCATACAGTTTAAAATAACTGCATAAGGATATTGACCATAAGACGAACGATAAGCCTGCTCCAGATAATTAAAAGAAATCAGCTTATTATCCAGGAAACGTTGGTTACCCTCTTTTAACCGCATCAACGCCTGCTTGGGCGACATTTCTTGCTGTTTCGCCTGCGACATGGTTTTACCTAAAATCTCAACCTGGTCATCACTTGCATATATAGATTGTGCAAATAATAATCCTAAACCGACTATAGCTCCCCGTTTAAAAGCCTTTCGCATCAAATCACTCCTTGTTAATTAGTCAATTCCATCATAACGGGAATTTATTTACGAATAAATACAATAAGTTAATAATAACCTAAATAAATGATAAATATATCGACAACTTAACAATCTCTTAAGCATTTGTTCACTATAATTACCTTAATGAAAACAATTAACCCTAAAGGTGCGTTATGGTTTCGCATGTAATCGAAAAACAAGTGGATATTATGAAATATCCTGAGGAAATAGAAGGTAATCTGGGCTCTATCACCATCGGGGATTTACATGGAAACGCGTTAAAGCTTTTACATTTCTATATTCGTCACGGGGTAGTCAAATTCCAAGACGGCGTTGATGCCAAAGCGGAGTATCAAAAGTTTGCCGAGTTGTATCTCGAGCATGGAAAATTGGTCGAGCAAGTCATGTTTGCTGAAAAACGCATGAGAGCTATAGCGTTTAACAGTAGTAGGCCAACAAAAAAAATTAAAGAATTAAGTGATGAGCTTGCCGAGCTTCGACTTCCTGAGGAAAAAAAGCAATTCAAAATTGAACAATTGGAACAAGATATTAAAATTCTAAAGGTAGACATCGATCATTTATCACAAGAAAAAAAAATAAAATCCGAATTATTAAAAATTAAAGGTTCTGAGCAAGATCAGTTAGATCATGAAATGAAAGAAGTACAAATTGAGACTCAAGCATTCATTTCTGCAGTTAATAACTCCTCGGAAGAAAAATCAAAAGTGGAGGAATTAAAAGCACAGCTTGCTGAACTTAAACAACAATATGAAAAGAATCAGTCTGAGTATATAGAATTACAAAGTGAAATTCGAGATATTGATCGCTCATTGGGACGGAAACAGTCAAAATCAGAAGAGTTAGACAAGATGCTCGCAACTCTTCAGCTTTCACCAGAGGAAATAGAATCAAAATCTAATGAGTTATTAAGAGAAATTGCAAATAATGAAACGTATATCGTAACACTAAATAATGAACGTCAAGTTCATGAAGAAATACTAAAAAATTATAAACCACAATTAAAGTCTCAAATAAACCAGTTTAAAAGTTTTTATAAAACCTTGGAGGTTATGGATACTAATGTTCAAATCCGCTTAATTGGGGATGAGGTGGCTGACAGAGGAAGCGATGACTATTTCACCCTAAAATTAATTCAATTAGTGACTGATAAAAATGATAATATGTCTATTTTGTTATCAAACCATGGGCTTGAATTTATTAATACCTATGAAGAAAATATTGAAGCGGGAAACAAACTTACTCTCCCAGAAAAACCTAGTTTAGATGATGCGGAGAGACCCTCTTTAATTGGATTAAAATTATTATATGATAATGGTTTCATTACAAATAAAGAGATTACAAACTTAATTAATAAATCTTATAAACCTTTTCTTAAAATATTAGACTATACACTCAGTGACGAGGGGATAACCCTTATTTCACATGCCCCAATCAAATTTATCCCCGCACTAAAAGCGATGACTGCAAAACTTAATCTGGCTTATTCTGATAGAACTGCGGAGGAATTGGGTAAAACAATTGATCGCGTCAATCAAGAAATTACTAAATCCTATATTTATAAAAATAAAATTCACGAGTTATTTGAACTACCTGAAATCACAGCCACCATGAATGATAAACAGATGAGTGAATACCCGTTTGCTTATGCACTATGGAATCGCTTTAGTAAATTGTATTACGATAAAGACGAGAGTCCTGATGTTCGTCCAAGTCAGCATAATGGTTATGAATTAAAGTATGCACATGGACATGATCCTTACATTAGTCCTTATCAACATATTTTTAATCTAGACACAAATTTTGGTAAGCTTCGTCCTGGTCACCCTAATTATTCAGCTGAGGAAGACCAGAAATATAAGGCTTTAAACTCAGATGAATTTAACCTGGCTAAAAGATCTGCTCCTCCTAAACAATCGATTCAAACAACACATGATCATGATGCCCGCACCGGTAAATTTGCCCTCATCGCGTCTGCGATTGGATTTGGATTAGGCCTTATTGTGGGACTTGCTTTAACGTTGAGTGGAGTTTTTGCGCCTTTAGGGTTAGGTTTAATTGGGTTAGTTGCAATGGCTGCATCCATAAGTGGTGCGGGTGCGGCGCTCGGCGCAGGTGTGGGAATTGGTGTTGCAAAAGGCACTGAACCACCTGTCGAGGCGATACAACAAGAACCTGCCAACAAGAGTACCAGCCTGAAAGCTATCGGTGAGATGGGTGGATTAGACCAAGAAACCCGTAATAGCTTAGATAATACTGCATCACCTAAGCACTCAGTGAGAGAGGTAACTCCGCTTGAACCTCCCTCAGATAGTAATCAATTGGCGCAAAATGCACTGGTCAATGCTGCACCAGATACTCCACCTAAAAAGGTCGAGGAGGAAGCAGAGTCCGGTTTGAGTATGAAGGTTTCATAGCCTTAACTATTTCTCGATTGGGTAACCTGAATCAATCCAACCTTGCATTCCCGTATCCAGGGAATAAACCTGACTGTATCCCATCTTTTGCAAACTTTCTGCGGCGAGCGCACAGCGAAAGCCGCCACTGCAATAAAGAACGATTGGCTCTTCTTTATTGGGTATTTTTTTCTCAATATCACGCTCAATAATGCCACGAGCCAAATGCTCGGCATGAGGTATGTGACCATTAGGCCATTCATGATCTTCACGGACATCGATGAGATGCAAGGGTTGCTGAGCATCCATCTTGTTTTTTAGTTCTTGCGGGCTAATTTCGGTAATGCTCTTTTTTGCATCCGTTACTAATTGCAAAAAAGCGGGGGCATGTTGTTTCATTCCTGATTTCTCCCTGGAGTGATAAAGTTTTTTTATATCGGGCCAAAAAGCGGCCGCTAAAACCACGCATGTGAAAAGTAACACAGCGACTACCATCTGAACAATAGCGAAATTTAACGCATCTTGCGCTACAAACCATCCTGCGATAATACTTGATGCCGCAAGCAACAGGCGTACAATCCATTGTATCATTGCCTTCTCCTGACTGAAGGTGCTGTTATCCCGCAAGCGTTACTTTTATTTCCTGCGTTGCCGATAATCCGTGGTCATCCACTACCCGGACCGTATACTGTCCCGGCTTAGCTTGCCATAAAAAAGTGGTTCCTGCTTTTATTTTAGCAACAAACGCATCATTCACAAACCAATAGACCTCTTGAACACCTGCATCACTGACTGCTGTAAACGGAATTATTTGTGGTTTGCC